>Ga0206928_1037_pt1 | contig 38492 bp, 21 predicted proteins | sample Alteio_BWOrgHeat_21_FD_152941 | JGI IMG/M metagenome (GOLD analysis project Ga0206928, IMG submission 152941) | Enriched cells from forest soil in Barre Woods Harvard Forest LTER site, Petersham, Massachusetts, United States -... | ecosystem: Environmental > Terrestrial > Soil > Temperate forest >... | reverse complement strand
CGATCCCCATCAAAAGTGATCCTAACTCAAAATCTTGCATCACTTTATCATCTTGAACTGCTGTTTCCAGAATAAAAATAATATTTGACAACAAGCGACTGAAATTTTATACAATTTCAAAGGCTCCGGAATGTGTGACCGGACATCGTCCCTTGTCATAACAAAAGGATATTATTATGTTGGAATCCGCAAGCAACCCTGCTTTTTTACCTAATGCATTGGAAAAATTTCATACAAATAACCCAAATTTGAATAAAGACCATGAACATGCAGATAGCGTTTTAAAAGGATTAAAAAAAACAATTACAATAATTAAGATTTCAGGAAGTTTTATTCACCCTAACGGGGACCCTCTAGCGGATCAAAAAATTTCTTTGTTTACACCCGGATGGCTTAAAGACAGCCTGATTAAAGGCTCAGAAACCGTTACGGACAAAAATGGTAATTTCAAAGTTGAATACAAACTGAAGCATCGTCATTATGAAAAAACAGAAAATTTGCTAATTAAAGTTTTTGAAAAAACCATTTCAAGTGAAGTTGGCTTGATTGAACGCGAAGTGAAATCGATACCCGTCACTATACCGATTCATCAAAGTCCCTATCATTTTGAAAAACCGTTCCAAGTTAAACTTTATGAGGCTCAGTCAAATTTTCCTATGATGGAAATCGATGATTTTTTTCATCGCCCTCAGCAAACGACAGGTAAATTTTATCTTGAAGTGATAACAAAAGCAATTAAGGATACGATTAAATCGTTGGTGGCCTTAGCCCTTAGAAAAATTTCTCCGGAACAAGTGCAAAATATTATAAATTCCAGCGGATCGGTTGTGGCCTTGACACCGGAAAACACTGTGGATTTTATGTTGAATGGACTTTGGCAAGCGCGCTTTCGTCAAGGAAAAAACAGCAATGAGTTGATCACCGTTATGGATTTTGATGATTGCGATAAAAAAAAATCTCCTGATCTTGTCAATACGCGGATCACTTTGGCGAAAAACGACGATAAGCTTAATATTAGCGAAATAAAGATTCAATTTCCGGATAAGCGTAGCCAGACATTCACTCCGGGAACTCCGGGATTTATAGATGCTATCAACAAAGTCAATTCAAAAAATTCCTCTCTTTATCTTAGCAATTCGATGGGGTTTATAAGAGGTGAGGTTGAACATTTAACCCATCATTTGATCACAGGTCAGCTTGCCCTTTCATTTTTTAGGCACATCAATAATCATCCGATAAAAAGGCTTTTAGAGCCACATCTTGAAGGTGTTTCTGAAATTAATCGTTTGGGTGCAGGCCTGATTTTTGGCGATCATGGGATTCTCACTCTTTCAGCTTTGACAGGAAAAGGCGTCGATCAATTGCTGGAAAATGGCTTGGGTTCATTTGATTTTGCCACATTCCGACCCCGTCAGCCGCTTGTGCCGGAGCACCGATGCGCTAAAGCCCAGCAACTTTTTTGGAAAATTGTCACAGAAGTGGTGGATCAATTTTTCAATGAGCAAGGGGATGCAATGACTTCACCGGACACATGGCATGAAGTTTACTACATGTCGCAAAACTTGATGAAGCAAAGCCTTCCTTATCGTCCATACGAAGGAGGAAAAGCAGATTGGATTGACCGGTCTGATATTGATCAACCTGAAGTACCTGGAAGAGTGGTCTACAATGGTCATTTGCGCGCTATCCGCCCATTTATCGGTTCGATCGACAAGCCGGATGGAGTTAGCGTTGAAAAACTTAAGCAGTTTTGTCGTTTTGTCCTCTATGACAGCACGTTTTATCATTGGGTCTTGCATATGAGCCAAAAAAAGTGGGGCACGAATCCGGATATGGCTTCATTGGCTCCTGAAGGAGGTAACGAAGCGGGATGGGGAGGAACCAATCCTTTTAAGGCGGCTTTACAGGTCGATGCTTCCCTTATATTGACCGATTTTGATGCGCCTAAAATTGTCGAAAACCGGTTTAAGAATATTTATCAACCATTTATTGACAAATTATTAGCATACAAAGTGGAATTTGCAGAACTGGGTTATGACATTAGCGATATGCATAGCGGGATTTGGATATAAGAAAAACTTCAAAACTTTATGCTCAGTGGAAAAATATTTTAAATTTAAATTGTTGATAATCAATAACATTTTAAATTTTATGGGTTGTTGTTAAATAAAAACTTGTCAAATTAGTCTGAGAAATCTATTTTTCGGTCTATGGGTTTGATAAAACCGACAATCGTGGTTCACGAGAAACTTTCTAAACTTGGAGTATGTTATGAAAAAATTATTTCAGCTAGGTGCTATCTTTTGTGGGATCCTGCTAACTCAATTTACTTTTGCTGATGGCTATGTATCAGGCGGCGTTGGTGTTAATGCTTGTGGCGAATGCCCTGCAGACCATGCTTGTGAAGATCAGCCATGCCAAACGGAATGTTGGGTAAAATACTGCCATTACGAGCCTTGTTATTATACGACATGCCGCTGTGTTGAAGAACAAGTTCCTTGCACACGCAAATGCTGTAGAATGGTAGATCAACAATATGAAGTGACTAAATGCAAATATGTTCCTCAGTATTACACAGAAACTGCTTGCCGTAAAGTTCCTGAATATTATGATGTTCAAGAATGCAAAACATGCAAGAAATATGTTAATGACCAACATTGCAAATATGTTCCAAGATACTATTGGAAACATACTTCAACAGGTCAGACATGCAATACAAATCCTTGCTGCAGATAATCGAATCATGCGTTAGGCAGGAAACTGTCTAACGTTAGGAAGCGTGCAACAATAATTTACACGATTCCTTAGGGACTGTGCAAGAATAAATTGCACAGTCTTTATTGCTTTAGGGTGTTTCATCAATTGCTAATAGCCTTTATTCAAGATTATTTCTCAAGCTAGCGACAACGTTGCTTCATAGGTAATATCTTTGAATATTGCCTATGAAGCAACGTTGCCGCTAGCTTGGAAAGAATTTGAATAAAGGTTTATTATCAATCGATGACACACCCTATGAGAGTTAAATGAATCGATGGTTAAATTTTTTTTCTGAACGTTTTCCCTTAGTCAATTCCACAGCGTTAGTTGCCGGGATAAGTCTTTCCGGCATAATTTTGGCTGATGTCCCTTTTAAACTTCTGCCATTTATTCTTTCATTCATCGGCATTGTCTTTATTTTGGCTTTAATGCGTCTCATGGAAGATGTAAAAAATTTAGAAAAAGATCGCATCGCACATTCTAATCGTCCTCTTCCAAAAGGATTAATTTCAAAAAAAGAAGCTGTTCTGGTTTGCAAGACAATGGAATTCATTCTTTTTGTGTATGGTTTGCTACTTTGGATTTTATTGGGTGCTTCGGCTGCCTTGAGTTATATCATGGTTGTGGCTTATTTTTGGCTTTTAAATCGAGATTTTACCATTAGTCCCTGGCTAGAAAAACATCCTGTAGTGAATGGATTCTTAAGTCACCTAATCTTTATTTTGATCGCCATTTTTGCTGTGGAAGCGAGTCATTCGACAAATATATTTACCTCATCAATCTGGTCATTTGGATTGATATTATTTGGTGCATTTTTTTGCTACGATATCTGCAGCAAATTAAATCCTTCTGCCCATCCGGCGCTTAGAAATTATATTCATTTTTATGGTTATCATTTTGTCTACAATTTGGCTGTATGCACATTGGCTGTTTCAGCCATGGGAGCCATCCATTTAGGATTGGCTTGGATTCTTATTCCTTTTGAACTGCTTGTGCTGGCAGCATTGTCGGCTGTGCGTTTTCAGCCATCGCTTTATCGTTTACCACAAATACTCTCGAGTTTATCCTTGCTGTTTCATGCTTGGGGCGTCGCAATCCACCAGGCTTTGTATTTATAATCATAATGTGTGATGAACCGTTTTTTCAACTTTTAAATGAATTGTTTAATAAAGTTTTTAAAGGTTCATATTTAATGGATTCAAAGATGAAATTCGCTTCATTATGTTTATCATGAGCCATCAAAAATTCTAGAAGAAAATTATAGATATAAAAGGCTTCTTCCTCAGAAAAAACAAGACCTTCACAAGTCTTATCTTTATTACTCATGATACTGTCTAGAGAATTAAAATCTTTACCATTCATTAGTTCTTCAGGATCATTATACATTACAGATACAGCCTCTAAAGGATTTAATTTCATTTGCACTTTCTGTACACAAAAAGCTAAAAAAACATCTTGGAAATTTTTCCATTGTGAATGGGATCTTAAAGTATTAATAAAAAAATCTACCCCCCGCATCAAAAGAGAATGCGTGTAATTTTCAATAGAAATAGTAGGAATAGCATAGGTTAATTGAGATTCAATATAATAAATTTTTTCAATTTCATGATCAATCATGTCGCCTTTAAAGTTAGGCTCAAAAAGTTCGAGGAAAATTTTACTTTTTAAATTTGGATGAGGAATGAGATTAAGTCCTTTAATTAATGCCTGAGTTGCGCGAAGGGTAATTGTGCTAAATTTTTTTGTATATGTTTTGAGTGGTGTTAAATAATAATTGACTATTAATTTACAAATTTTAATAAGATTTTTCTCTGTTTTATTTTTTTTATCAAAACTAAAGGTTTTGGAAATACAGCTGTAAAATTTAGCGATTAAATCTGCTTTTTCTTGGAAATGGAAGGTTGGAAAATTAGTAGTAGGAATAATTAATTTTTCTAATAGAATTATAGAATTCTTTTCCGAAAGATTTTGATTAGTTGCATTATTTGCACTAAATTTTTCAAAAATAAACTCAATAAATTTATTTTTATTTATTTTTTCAATCATTATTAAATCTAAATTGGTTCCCATTTTTCGATCCAATTCTTTTAATCCATTAAGCATAAAAGCATTGATATTTGCAGGCATTGTTTCAGAACAGTTTAGCTTATCAGTTAATTTAAATGCGGCTTTGAAGCCTATTGCATTTTCGAGAACCCCCTGTATGATTTGGCATAATGGATATTGTGAATCTCTTTTATTTAAATATCCTTTTAGTGTATCACAAATTGAAGCAAATGCGAAAGCAGCTTCAATTTCATGATTTAGAAGTAAAAAATCAACAAATTTTTCAGCAGATTCAAATGTTTCTTTGGATCTAATGTTTAATAAGAATAAAGTTTTTTCTATTAAAATTATTTCGGATTTAGGATTCCATATATTTGTATCAAAGTCACATTTAATTGAATTTAATTCTAAATAAATATTATGTAAAATCTGTTTTGAAGCATGAAAAGGTAAAAATTTAAAAAATTTGTTATCTTGTAATTTACTTTCTTCTTCAGAGAGTTTATTTTTTTTGCAGATTTTATCAATCGTATTTCGTCTAAAAAAAGGGAGTTCAAAAAGTATGGCTTTTTGTAAATAATTCCAATTTTTACAAACAATGTCTAAACCTTTCGGTTTCTTATCCCCGTAAATAAATAGCTTCTTCAAAATATCTTTAGTGATGTCATTAGGTAAAATGTAAGATTCTTCTTTTTTTTGAGATTTTAATAGCCTTGGATTTTTATCAAAATCTGGTGCGGATCTTTTAAATGTAGTTATTGCACTCATTATTTATCCTTTCCTAAAGTGATACAAAATATTTATAAGAGGTAATGTTAAAAAACACAAACAGTTTGTTAGTATTAAATAAAACTTACCGTTATGTTAATAAATAGTCAATTATTTTATTTTCGCGTCTCCCTTGAAGAATCACGCCCTTTTTTAAAAAATAATTGAAAAATGCAGAAAGTATATTTTTTTTTAATGCTTTTCAAATAAATTAAGTGTTTTATCAAAAAAAATATACAGGTCTTGAGAGAAAATCGTCCAGGCTGGAATATAGGGAAGTGTGCAACAATAAAAAAGGATTACCCTGTGAAGATTCAAGCGATTAACTATTTAAACCCTGAAGGCATTCTATCGCCGGAATTTCAACCTGCAATTTCGGATGCCGATCTCATTAAGGGGTATATGACAATGGTGGTAACACGCCTGGTTGACGAGCGTATGATTACCATTCAGCGCCAAGGAATCATTTCTTTTGCCATGAGTTCACTTGGGGAGGAAGCTTGTTCTGTTGCCAGTGCTGCAGCTCTTGATTTACAGGATTGGATGTATCCGCAATACAGAGAATCCGGCGTCATGTTTTGGCGGGGATTTACGATACAGCAATATGTGCACCAAATGTTTGGCGATGCTTTTGATTTGGGATTGGGACGTCAAATGCCCAATCATTTTGGCTCACGTGCCTTAAATGTCGTGACAGTTTCTTCTCCGATTGGAACAAAAATACCCCATGCTGCAGGGGCGGCTTATGCAATGAAAATACATGGTGAAAAAACGATTGCTATTTGTTATTTTGGCGAAGGAGCCACTTCTGAAGGGGATTTTCATGCGGGTGTGAATTTTGCTGCAGTAAGGAAGGCGCCGGTCATCTTCTTTTGCCGCAATAACGGCTATGCGATCTCCACACCTTGCTTTAGGCAGTTTGCCTCTGACGGTATTGCTTCCAAGGGAGAGGGATATGGAATATTATCGCTAAGGATCGATGGCAACGATTTTTTTGCTGTACATGATGTTGTCAGAAGGGCAAAAAGTCATTGCTTGGAAGGCAAGGGCCCGGTGCTTATTGAAGCTATGACATACCGCATGGGCGCCCATTCAACTTCTGATGACCCTTCTCTTTATCGTCAGGAAGAAGAGTCGATTAAGTGGGAAGCGAAATGTCCGATCATCAGACTTAGGAAACATTTGAATTCCAAGGGACTTTGGAGCGATGAAATGGAGAAAGAATTGATTGCGGATATCAATGAAGAAATTACCGAAGCGATTAATACAGCAAAGAAATCCTCACCCCCTCCTTTGATATCATTATTTGAAAATGTTTATTTTGAAATTCCTCAATCCCTTAAAGAACAGTATGAGGATTTGCAATCATGGCACTCATGAATATTATTCAGGCCTTAAATTTAACCCTTCATCAGGAATTTGCTCGAAATAATAGCCTTGTCATTTTTGGAGAAGATGTAGGAGCTTTCGGGGGCGTTTTTAGAGTCACTTCGGGTTTGCAGGAAAAATTTGGTGAAGAACGATGTTTTGATACTCCGCTTTGCGAACAGGGAATTATAGGTTTTGGGGTAGGGATGGCGCAAAAAGGGATAAAACCGATTTGTGAAATTCAATTTGCCGATTATATTTTCCCTGCCTATGACCAAATTGTCAATGAACTTGCGAAAATGCGCTACCGCACCGGAAACCAATATTCGGCTCCCCTCATTATTCGTGCTCCCTATGGAGGAGGAATCCATGGTGGCCATTATCATTCCCAATCACCTGAGGCACAATTTCTGCATACTCCGGGAATTCATATTGTTTTTGTCTCTTCCCCATACGATGCCAAAGGGTTGCTTGCTACTGCCATACGCAGTAATGATCCAGTCATTATTTTTGAGCCTAAGCGTATTTATCGCTCATTAAAGGAAGAAGTCCCTGAAGAGGAATATCTAATTCCCTTTGGCGTAGCAGTTGTTGAACGCATCGGACTAGATATTACCTTGATAGGCTGGGGGGCGCAACATCACCAGAATATGGAGGCTGCATCTGAGTGTAAGGATAAGCATGGAATTTCTGTGGAAGTCCTTAATTTGCGTACGTTGAATCCATTGGATATTAACGCCATTGTTGCTTCTGTTGAAAAAACACATCGCTGTGTTATCTCTCACGAAGCGCCAAGGACGCAGGGTTTTGGTGCTGAAATTGCCGCTGAAATTTCAGAAAGGTGTTTTTTACATCTGGAAGCACCGGTTAAAAGATGTTGTGGCTTGGATACGCCTTTTCCTAATATTTTGGAAAAAGAGTATCTGCCGGATGCATCTAGGGTTGTTAAAACTATCCTGGAAACATTGAGGTATTAAAATGGTGGAAGAAATCTATACGTTTTGCTTGCCGGATTTAGGAGAAGGCGTTGTTGAAGGGGAAGTTGTCGAATGGCTAAAACAAGAGGGTGATCTTGTAAGGCAAGATGAACCTGTTGTGGTGGTGATGACAGATAAGGCTACAGTTGAATTGCCTTCACCGTATCCGGGGAAAATTCAAAAGCAGTATTATAAGCCCGGTGAAATAGCGATTAAGGATAAACCGTTATATGATATTTTATTGGATTCCGGGAATGGGTTGGTTGCGCCGGAAAAAAAAACAAAGGAGTCTAAACATCGGAAGAAACAGTTTAAAGAAGAGGTTTTTTCAGATGTTAAGGCGCAAAATGCAAAAAAAATAAAAGCGATTCCAAAAGTACGCCACCAGGCTAATGAATGGAAAATCGATTTATCTCTTATTCCTGGAAGTGGTTTTGATGGTAGGATTACAGAATCTGATTTGCACCATACTTTAGCAAAACAAAAAGAGGGGTTTAGTCATACTTTGCATCTGGAGGGGGATGAAGAGCAGCAGTTAGTAGGCATCCCCGGTTTGATGGCAAAAAGGATGGATGAAACCCATATTCCCCAATTTTCATACTTTGAACAGGCTGATGCCGTACGGTTAATTCAGTTGCGGCAAAATATAAAAGAAACGGCCGCAGAAGAGGGGATTAATGTGAGTTATATGCCTTTCTTTATTCGTGCCCTTTCCCTGACGATTAAGCGGTATCCAAAAATCAATGCTTCAGTGGATATGCAAGCAGGAAAAATGATCTTTCATAAACAGCATAACATCGCAATCGCGATGTCAAGTCCACAAGGATTAATTGTACCGGTATTGAAAGGAGTGGAAACATTAAATATGAGTGAAATCATTCACGCTTATGAATCCATGAAATCCAAGTCTTTAGCGGGTAAAACTTCATCTGCCGATATGAAGGAAGGGACGATAAGTATCAGTAATTTTGGTGCATTTGGTGGAGAAGGGTTATGGGCGACTCCAATGATTGTGGAGCCCCAAGTGGCTATTTTGGGTGTTGCAAAAATACGAAAAGTGCCTCTTGTTAAAGGGGAACAAGTGGTCGTTCGTGACGTTGTTCCTTTTTCTTGGAGTTTTGACCATCGATTAATCGATGGTGAACTGGCAGCTCAAGTTTCACACTACTATCATGATCTCATCAGAGATCCAGGATTATTTTTATAATATTCATTTTTATTTTTTTAACAGAACTTTTAAGGAATGGTTATGTTTTTGTTTAATAGAGCCTGCGGGCACAATCATTTAATGAGAGTTCATTTGTCACTTTTGCCTTCAACCAGACCAAATGAAGTCTTTAAGATTGAGGCAGCGATCAATGGCAACCAGTTTTCATTATTAAACTCTCGAAAGCCTTTGAAAAATGTAGCTTATCTTTCTTTGCGAGAGACAGCAGGGTTCTCATTGTCTATGGTTGCTTCTGCAGTTCTTCTTACATTAGTCATTGGAGAGATTGCAGAGGCTTTGACTAAAAAAAATACAGACAAGAAAAATGAAAGTATTGAAAGTGTTAAGTTACTAAGAATCATTCATCAATAAAAGCATCAGGCTGTCAAGGGATAAGTGACGCTGGGTGCTATGTGGAGTGCGTGTGGCTCTGAGGCCGAGAAAAAATAGAGATGCAGAGCGCTTTTATCAACCTTTTTTGCATCTTTCAAATTCCCTCCCCTTCCACAACGGAACGTGAACGTTATGGAAGGGGAGGGAATTTGAAATCTGCGAAAAAATCTTGATAAAATCGCTCGCATTCTAATTTTTTCTCGGCCTCTCTGCCACCGCTTTTACGACGAGTCCGGCTCTGCCGGCGAGATCACTCACGAGGGCAAAGAATGAGGCCTCTTTTGGATGGTCCTTAACGAGAATCCAATCCGCATGAAGATAGTTCCCCATAGTCTTTAAGCTTAAATAAACCAATAGGTTAAGATATCGTTAAATGAATTTATTCTAAAGTGATCTCGCCGGCAGAGCCGGACTCGTCGTAAAAGCGGTGGCAGAGCCACACGCACTCCAAACCGGCAACCAGCACCCCATATTCTCTGTTAGCCTGATGCGTGTGGCTCGCTACCGCTTCACAATTATCTGCCCTGTAGCTGATCCAAAAGAGAACAAACCGGCATTTCTATCAACTTTTGATGGTCTTTAAAGAGTTTTACAAGCTCTTTTGTTTTTTCTTTCGAATAGTGTGTAGAGAAATTGTATTCCAGCTTTTCAAAAAGGAGGGGCAGTCCCTCGCTCCTTCTTCTTCTATGACCCAAGGGATACTCAACAGCAATGCGCGGTGTTACCGAACCATCCTTAAATTCAATGGTAAGGGCATTGCCTATCGATCTTTTATCGGGATCGAGATAATCATTTGAGAATGATTTGTTTTCAACGACAACCATCTTATCCCTTAAATCTTGAATGTGCGTATCTTTAGAGGCCTCTTCCTCGTAATCTTCAGCTGTTAAATTTCCTTTAAGCAAAGCAACTGCCACCATGTATTGGAGGCAATGATCGCGGTCGGCAGGATTTGTCAATGATCCTTCTTTAGAAATAATTCGAATGGCAGGCTCTTGAGTTTCGATGGTAATTCTTTCGATATTATGCCTTCGGTTTTTTATGAGTGGATGCAATTGAATGGCACATTCTACAGCTGTTTGGGCATGAAATTCAGCTGGATATGCGACTTTAAATAGCACGTTTTCCATCACATAAGTCCCAAACGGACGTTGGAAAACAAAGGGCGTGCTATGAAATAAGGAATCATAAAATCCCCATTTTATTGCCGTCATGGCCTCAGCATATCCCATCTCACCTTGCATGGTAAGCATGGCTAAAAAAACTCCACGGCTTGTCGCATCACCCGCAGCCCAAGATTTACGCGTTCCTGTGTTAGGTGCATGTCGATAGGTCCTTAAAGGCCCTGTATCAATCCAAGCATTTGAAACAGCATCAGCGACCTGTTGGTGGGTACCCCCTAAAAGTTGAGTGACAATCGCTGTTGTTGCAACTTTTACCAGAATGACATGATCCAATCCTATTTTGTTAAAACTATTAAGGATGGCGAGGCCCCCTTGTATTTCATGGGCTTTAATCATAGCTGTCAATAAATCGTGTACAGTGAATGGAGGTAGACCGTTTGTTATTTTTTGCCTGCTCAAATAATCTGTGATGGCAAGCAACCCTCCAAGGTTATCAGAAGGATGCCCCCATTCTGCCGCCAGCCATGTGTCGTTAAAATCAAGCCATCGATTCATTGTACCGATATTAAATGCGGCCCGTACAGGATCGAGCACGTATTTGGTTCCGGGCACACGACTGCCATTTGGCACAATGGTTCCCGGAACAATGGGACCAAGTAACTTTGTGCAAGCCTTAAATTTTAGTGCCAGGATGCCGCAACCGAGCGTATCTGCCAGGCAGGCACGAGCTGTTTGGTAAACCTCTTCGCCGGTAACCTGATAATCAATCACATAATCTGCAATGAGTTTAAGTAGTGAGTCCATTTTTTTACTGCCGCGCATTTGCTTATCCTCGATCGCTGATGTATAGCCAATTGCGTTTTTCCGGTCCCGTGTAATGACTCACAGGGCGTATGAGTTTGTTGTTTGCTCTTTGTTCTAGCAAGTGTGCGGACCATCCGGCGATTCTGGACATCACAAATAATGGTGTAAAGAAAGGGGTGGGAATTTGACTGAAATGATAGGCCAGCGCACTATAAAAATCGAGATTGGGGAATAGGCTTTTTTTATCCCACATCACTCTTTCGATGGTCTCTCCAATATTAAATAAATAACCATCCGCAGAGTTATGGCTCAGTTTTTCTGCCCACCATTTAATAATTGTTGAACGCGGATCGGAAGTCGTATAAATGCGATGCCCAAAGCCCATAATCAATTTTTTTTGTTCCAACCTATCTAAAATACCTTTTTCCGCATCGTCATTATTCTTGAATTTTAAAATAAGGTCCATCGCCTGTTCATTAGCACCCCCATGTAAAGGTCCGCGCAAAGCACCAATCCCACCACAAATACCAGAATAAAAATCAGAAAGGGTAGAAGCAATCGTGCGTACTGTAAAGGTCGAAGCGTTAAATTCATGTTCTGCATAAAGAACCAAAGAGACATCCAAGCAGCGACGGTATGCTTCTACAGGCGATTTACCTTCCATTAAATGTAAAATTTGTCCGGCTAGTGTTTCTTCACCTGTGTTTAAATTGATTGCATGTCCATTTAGATGATAGTGATGCCAATAAAAAAGCATGGATGGAAAAGAGGCTATTAAACGGTCGGCGATATGAAACGGAGGAGTATCAGGGGTTTCAGGCTCAATTGTTCCAAGTGCCGAGCAGCCTGTACGTAGTACATCCATCATTGAGGCTGTGGCGGGAATTTTTTCTAAAATCATTTTTAAGGAAGGGGGCAAATCCCTCATGTCATTAAGGGATTGTCGATAGTTATTCAATTCTTCCGCTTTTGGCAAATCTCCACGTAAAAGCAGCCAAGCCACTTCTTCGAAAGAAGCATGTGTAGCAAGGTCTTGCACCGCATAACCGCGATAAAGTAAATTTTCTTCTTCTGCACTGCATAGGCAAATAGAGGAATCACCTGCTGTTACACCGGCCAGTCCACCGGTTTTCTTTTTCGTTTCTGTCATAATGTCATTTCCTTTTTAGGTTTATTCAGCCTCATAGAGGCTGTGAAAAAATTAGAATTCGGGCGATTTTAATAAGTTTTTTTCGCAGATTTAAAACGTTACCTCCATCCAACAACGTCTACTTCCGTTGTGGACGGGGGTAACGTTTTTAAAGATGCAAAAAAAATATTAAAAGCGCCCTGAATCTCTATTTTTTCTCGGCCTCATAGTGAAGGAAGCCGTAAAGTTCCTCCCTCGTTTGCATTTCACTTAAAAGTTTCTTTTGAGTCCCTTCAACACGTATTTCGTTATAAACCTTCAATGCGGCTAGATTCATAGCCCGCCATGCGGAAAGTGGATAAAGAATGAGGCTGATGCCGACGTTTCCAAGTTCATTTTTTGTAAACAACGGGGTTTTTCCAAACTCCGTGATATTTGCCAGGATTGGTTTTTGTAATATTTTGGTAAATTTGAGGTAGTCTTTAAGACTCGGCAAGGCTTCAATGAAATGCATATCGGCCCCAGCTTCTTCATAAGCTTTACATCGTTCTATAGTTTTTTCCAATCCTTCGACACTGTAAGCATCAGTGCGTGCCATGATGATGAAATCAGGATCTTTACGTGCATCTAATGCAGCGTGCAGTCTTTCCAACATTTGTTTTTTTGAGATCACACTTTTATTCGAAAGATGGCCGCATCGTTTGTCAAACGGCTGATCTTCAATGTGTATGGCCGCAGCACCTGCCTGTTCTATGGTGCGAATAGATTTAGCGATCATCAAGTCATTACCCCACCCTGTATCGATATCAACTAATAAGGGAATGGCAATGCTATCTGTGATTCTTCTTGTCTCTTCAGCTACTTGTTTAAGGGTTGTTTGACCAATATCCGGGATCCCATAACAGGCATTTGCAACGCCTGCTCCGGAAAGATAAATGGCACGAAATCCACAATTTTGAGCCATGAGCGCAGCATAAGAGTTGATTGTGCCTACAATCTGCAGCGGTTTTTCTTCTGTTAACGCCTTTTTAAAAAGATATCCGGCGGATTCTTTCATTTAAACCTCATACCAAATTCAAGCTCAGAAGTCTTCATAGCAGCAATTGCCTTTATCCTTCAAGTAAGCGTTCATCGCGAACTCTTAATTATGGACGGCATGGACGATGGACAACATGGACGGCATGGACAAGAAATGGACAAACATGGACAATTTTAAGCTTGAAGTTGTCCATGTTTGTCCATTTCTTGTCCATGCCGTCCATGTTGTCCATCGTCCATGCCGTCCATAATTAAGGGATAGCAGTTTATATAAATTATTCAATATTAGTGTTTTTATGTTTATACTAGCTAGATTATAAAAAAATAAATATTATCATTAAAAATGAAAGGTTTTGTTGCACTGCTCCGTAGTTAGAAAAAAACATATTTTTTAAGAGACATCATGGAAGAAAAATGGAAACATGTAGTGGTGCTGGGTGCAGCTGGTAAAATGGGTAAAGGGATTGCACTACTTTTGCTACAGGAAATAGCTCTTATGCCGGGGAGTGTTTTAACGCTGTTGGACGCAAATAGCCGCGGATTTGAAGGGTTAAAAAAGTATTTGCGCGAACATTTGCTAAAATATGCGGAACGCAACATCAACCGTCTACGTAAATACTACCAAGAGCGTGTGGATTTGATTGATAATGGGGATATGATCAACGCCTTTCTTGAGGAAGGATTGGACCGTACAAGTTTTGCGGTAGGTATTGAGGAATGTCGCGGAGCGACGATGATTTTTGAAGCTATTTTGGAAGATGTGGACATTAAAGCAAGTGTTTTTTTACAGATCAATAAGATAGCAGATTCCGCGGCTGTGTATTTTACTAATACTTCATCGATACCCATTCATATTTTGCAAGAAAAAGCGCATCTGGCAGGGCGTTTAATCGGTTTTCACTTCTATAATCCCCCGGCTGTGCAAAAACTTCTTGAAATTATTATTCCTAAAGGGGTTAAAGAAGATGTTTTTGAGTTAGCCCTGGAAGTCGGCAAGCGGCTTAATAAAATCATTGTAATTTCTGAGGATACTGCAGGGTTTATCGGTAATGGGCATTTTATTAGAGAAGTCAACGAAGCTTGCGATAAGGTAGAAGAATTGCAAGAAAAAATGTCTTTGCCGGAAGCTGTTTGTTTGGTCAATAGCATTACGGAGAATTACTTAATCAGGCCAATGGGTCTTTTTCAATTGATAGATTATGTGGGCATTGATGTGGTGCAACACATTGCCAAGGTCATGACCCATTACTTAAAAAATGAAAATTTTAATCATTCGTTGATTGATGTGATGGTTCAAGCTGGGGTGAAAGGGGGGCAAAATGGCGCTGGTATGCAAGAAGCCGGTTTTTTTTCTTACGAGCAAGGAAAGCCAGTAAAAGTTTATGACATCAAAAATAGTCAGTATGTTCCTCTTTTTGAGAAGAATCATGCTTTTCCACAAGAGCATCAGATGTGGAAGGCGTTAAGTAAAGACCTTGATAAAGACCCTAAAATAATCGCTTACTTTGTCAATTTATTAAACGATCAATCCTTCGATTCAAAAATTGCTGTTGAATTTTTAGAAAAATCTCGTTCAATTGCGCATGGGCTTGTTAAAGACAAAGTTGCCGGCACCATTCAGGATGTTGATATGGTGCTAAAAAATGGTTTTTTTCATTTATATGATGTTGATATGCCTTGGGTGGAACAAGAGGTTGTCAAATGAATAAATTTCGTAAAAAAATTTATGCGGCCGCCGGTTATAATACCGTTTTTTTTGGTCCCGGAAGAAAAGAATTTAATCCGTCATTGCCCATGCGTGCTTTTGAAGAGTATTTGCAAGAAACTGCCAAAGGTACGTGCCACCAGATAAGGCAGATATCACTAGATGAAGGAATCATTGGAAGTTTTATGTCCGGAAGATTTATTAAACAAGCAAATCTGCCGGGGTTTTTGCCTTTTATGGTGAAGGAGTTGCAAGGAAAGCCTTGTAGTGCAGTCGAGGGAGCCTGTGGAACAGGTGGACGAGCTATTGCTATGGCTGCAAGGAGCGTGCTTTCCGATCTTTCGGATGCAGTATTTGTTGCAGGATTCGAAATGCAAAATGGGGTTAAGTCGGTATATGGTGCAGACATATTGGCCGGTGCTGCCTACTACGCGAAAGAGAGAAAGTCAGGGGATGCTTTCTTTTTTCCCGGTATTTTTGCTAAGCGCGCCGAAGCTTATTTTGAAGCTTATGGGGAAGCTAATGCACGGCCGGGAATGGCTAAATGGTATGAACAATCGATTACAAATGCCAGAAAAAATCCAAAAGCACAGGAATACCAAAACACAACTAAAGACCTCATATCGTTGGGAATGACAAAACCGGATCCTAAAAAGTTCATCCCTTGCCTTAACCTTTATGACTGCTCCAAAGTATCGGACGGTGCTTCCTCACTAATAATTGCTTCTGAAGAAGGATTAAAAAAATGTGGGATCGAGTTATCTGAAGCGATTGAAATTATAGGTCTTGGCGAAGCTGAAGACGATATCACTAAAGACCCGATGGATTTAAAAGTATTGTCTGCTAATGCGCTGGCAGCAAGCAAAGCATTGGCGCAAGCGGGAATAAATAAGGAAAATCTGGCGCTTCTTGAGTTGCATGACTGCTTTACGATTACCGCCTTACTGGCATTGGAATCCCTCGGGTATGCAAAGAAAGGGGAGGCAGCCTCTTATATACTTGAGGGCAATACATCGGCAACCGGAAATTTGCCGATTAATTTATCAGGGGGGCTTGGCGGATTCGGCCACCCGACAGGAGCCACGGGAATACGGCAGCTTGTTGACTTGCTGCATCAATTTACAGGCAAGGCAGCGAATCCTGCATCGCTAAAAGGGCCTTTTGGAATGATGGTCAGTATGGGCGGCAATGATAAAACAGTTACAGCTATTGTGGTAAAAAAGGCTGCATCATGAATTTTTCCTTTAGTGACCAACAAGAAATGACAGCCAGGGATTGCCGGCAATTTGCTGAAAAAATAATTGCATCTCAGGTGAAAAATTTTGAAGATGATCTTAATTTGCGGCTAGACTTATTCAAAATGATGGCTCTTGAAGGTTTTTTTTCTTTGTCCTTGGCAAACAAGGACGGTAAAAGAGATACGGTCAGGTATTTGTTAGGACTAAAGGCAGTTGCAAAAATAGATGCCGGCATTGCTGTCACTATGGCCGTCACAAACATGGTCGCAGAAGCCATCGAGCGTTTCGGCAATGAGGGGCAAAAGGATGATTATTTGCCAAAAATTGCAAAGGGTACTTGTGTGCCATTATCTTTTGCAATGACTGAAAAACAGGCAGGGAGTGATGTCAAAGCGATTCAAACTTCGTTTGTGATTGATCCGCAAGATCCAGGTGTTATTGTATTGAATGGGACAAAACAATTTATTACCAATGGTGACATCGCTGGGGCAATGATTGTGATGGCTAAAGGAAAATGGGCTGAAAAGGAAAGGATTTCTGCGTTCGTTGTCGATAGGGGAGTGAAGGGACTTAATATTGTAAAAAAAGAAAACAAATTGGGTTTGCTCACTGCAAATCTAGTCTCTTTAGAGTTTAAAAATTGTCGATTGTCTAAAATATTTCTTTTAGGAAATCCTGGTGAAGGCCTGAAAATTGCTTTAAGTACTCTTGATAGCGGCAGATTGGGAATCGCGGCACAGTCATGGGGAATTGCTGAAGCTGCATTTGAAGCAGCCTTAATATTTTCAAGGGAACGTAAACAGTTTGGACATGCAATAGGGGAAAACCAAGCAATAGCCTTTAAACTGGCAGACATGCGTGTAAAGCTTGATGCTGCCAAATGGTTAATCCTTCATGCAGCTTGGTTGAAGGATTCAAGTTTACCATTTAGCATGGAAGCCGCAGAAGCTAAACTATACGCATCTGAGGTCTGCAATGAAATCGTCACAGAGGCATTACAGATTCATGGGGGCTATGGCTATATCAAAGATTATCCGTTAGAAAAGTATTTTCGCGATGCCCGTGCCACCACCATTTATGAGGGCACAAGCGAAATGCAGCGCATTGTCATTTCAAGAAATCTTTCTTGGAAAAGGGAGTAACGACCTATGTCTTTATGTTAAAATAGCTCAGAATGAGAGCCGATTCTTTCAAGATAGAGGTATATCTCATCGGTGAAGTAAATCAAAAGAGTGTCGGGTTTAACATGACACTCTCGATGTCTTACATAATTTCCAGTTAAAGAATGATCTTTGTATTTCTCTGGCAGTTTTTTCTTTTTACAAAGCATTTGAATGATTTCATGCAATTCATCGATAATGCCTTGCTTATACTTGATTCGCTTCATGTCTCTTTTAAATTTAGTCGATGGTTCAGGAATAAGCACTTGGTTTCATCCCCATCTTTTCCCAAAAGTCCTCAATAGAATCGCATTTGATACCGCGACCTTCCTCGCATTCCTTCATAGCTTCTAGAGTTTCTTTGTTCGGCGTCTTTTCAGGAAAATCCTTTCTCAAATAGGAAAGAATGAACTCACCAAGATTCATGTGCGCCTTGGCAGCTAGCATCTTAATATAAATTCTTTCATCCTGAGTGCAATCGAAAGTAACTTTTGCTTTGTTATCGCGAGCGTGAGATTGGGCTCCCATATAACCTCCTTGGTTGATATCTTAAATATAGCACAATGTTGGTTTTTTTGACAATCCAAAATCCTGGGATTTTGGGAAAGTGGGTGACAATTTGTAACCGAATTTGCGGCCAGTGTTATTTAAAATGATGGCCTTGGAAGGTTTTTTTTCTTTGTCCTTGGCAAACAAGGACGATAAAAGAGATACGATCAGGTATTTATTAGGGCTCAAAGCAATTGCAAAAATAGATGCCGGCATTGCTGTCACTATGGCAGTCACAAACATGGTCGCAGAAGCAATCGAGCGTTTCAGCAATGAGGGGCAAAAGGATGATTATTTGCCAAAAATTGCATAGGGTACTTGTGTGCCATTATCTTTTGCAATGACTGAAAAACAGGCAGGGAGCGATGTCAAAGCTATCCAAACAACATTTACGGCTCTGCCGGCGAGACCACTCAGGAAGATGTGGTTAAATCCCTTTATTGGCTAGCCATTCACAAAAAGCAATATTCTTCCGCTACCACATGCATCCAAAAGTGGCCACACACTTCGCTCTCCTGAATGATCTCGCCGGCAGAGCCGGACTCGTAGAAAAGCGGTGGCAGAGCCACACGCACTCCACATAGCAACCAGCGCCCTTTATTGTTTTTTTAGCGAAAAAGCTTTAATAGCTAAATATCGGATTAGAACTGCTGTCACACATTTTCTATACTAAAGGGTGGCAAGCCTGCAGAAACTAGCTTGGCATTTTCTTTTTCCAGAAGTTCCCTCCCGGCAAAAACAACAGTAGCCGCAGACCCCATATTGGGAGCCACATGCCGCTTAACGGCATTGATCACATCCTCTCGCGTCAACGATAAGATCTTGTCGCGAAAGGCCTGCCTGACTTCAAGCGTTCTTCCTTCTCGTAGCGAGCCATAGGCAATATCGCCATGGCTTCCGGGGGCTGCAGGCATATCTAAAGTTTGAATCATTTCAAGCTTAGCCTCTTTCAGATCGATATCTTCGAAATCGCCTTCAAGTAAACTTTCAATGGCTGCATCAAACGCATTCATGGACGATACGATGTTAGGGTCGCGAAATGAATAAAAATAAAAATTTGCAGGCATGGTGTTATTCACGGCACCTCCACCATAGGCTCCACCTTGTTCCCTTAGACTGGTATGAAGGTAAAGATTATCCATAAGACCGGCCGCTATATTCAGGGCCGGGGCATCCGGATGTGTATAGGATACTGTCTTTAAGACTTTTCCAATAAAGGCAATTGGCGAGGCTATGGTTCTCCCTTGCGTGACTGAGGGAGCAAGTGGATAATCGCCATTCCATTTTTTGCCGGTTTTTATTTCCATATTTTTAAGGCCATAGAATCCATTTCCCTTGATTTCATCATACATAGCAGCATCGCAAGTAATGATGAGATCAGGTTTTCCAATGGCTATAATTTGTTCTTTCAAACGATTAAGCTTCGCAATCAGCCAATCAGCGTGGGCATCGAAATTTTTAGCTAATTTTTCTATCATCCAAAAATATTCTAACCCATACCAGTGGTTGGATATTTTTGAGGGGATATCTAAACCGCTAGCCGAAAGGTTAATGGCATATTTTAAAGAGTTTTGACTTAAAGAACCTTGCAAGGCAACATACTGTTTTAAAATGATTTCCTTTATTCGTTCTTTGTCATTGAAGTCAACTTGTGAACACATCTCGCCAAATAAGGAAAATAGTTTATCTGCTTTGCGGTGAAGGGCTTTTCCCCTGATACAAAATGAAGGTGAGAAATTCGTGTGATCGCTTGCTTGCAGATTAAAGGTGAATCCTGCCCCTACACCACCTGTGTTAGCTTGGATGTACTCTAAATTTTCAGTATAAGAGCGTCCATTGCATCCTACTTGGGACATCATCGTAGCTAAAAGCCTAGCACAGGATAAGTCTTCCTCTGCAATGGCTGGAAGGTCAAAAACTAAATCTGCATACACAATTTCATTGGTAAAACAGCTGTGATAATAGACGTTTAAATTGCCGATGGCTTCTTGCGTGAGAGGGTAGACTTTTGGGGAATGCGGGACATCATCAAGGGTCAGGGTAGGGAGAATGTCTAAGTCGACTTCCTCCTGTTTTTTTTGAAAAGAAACAAGTTCCGCGGCCTTTTTGATGATTGTTTGTGATTGTGAGTGAGTGAGATTTTCTTTGATCAACGCAAGCGTGTCTTTTTCAGCTTGCAGTTCCTTCGCGGCAAGTGTTTTATCCGGAATCAAGATAATCCTTGCAAAGTGGGGATTATCGATCAGATGTTTTTTTATCAAACTTCCAAAATATCCGGGATCTTCAATATTGCGTTTACGAATCTGATCGAAGAGAGAGTGGATTTTCAAACCACTTTCTGCCTCTCCCCCATGTTGCATGAGTAGGGCTGAACGCATAAACAATGAAAGGCCAAAAGGGGAGTGATCCCCTGTAATTTCACTGCGGAAAAATTCCAGTTGATGCATGGCATTATCGATGTCTTTAAGAGGGACTCCCTGGTTGACGATTTCTTGTAGAGTTGATTTAATCAATGTTTCTAAAGTATCGGCACTTTCAGGATTGCATCCCTTTAGGCAGATAACCATCGGAATTTCGGAAATTTCGGTGTCTAAATAACAGGAAGCTTGTTTACAAAGTCCGGATCTTAACAAGGCTAATTTAAGAATAGAGGCATCTGTTTCCATCAGCACGATTTCCAATATGCTAAGCGCTAATAATTCTTCCTGATCGAGGATATGGCAAGTCAGCCAGCCAAAAGCCAACAATGTTTTGTCCAGGGTCGTTTCATCCGCTTCGATAGGATAATATTCCGTCAGATATTTTGGTGTCTTAAAACGAGATTGCAGAGGTAAGGGTGGTAAAGGTTCAACAAAAGAGGCTTCATCCAAAATGTTTGCTTTGATAAAATTGAGGTGCTTGTCTAATGGCATATTGCCATAAAAAAAGAATAGGCATCTGCTTGGATTGTAAAATTCCCTATGAAAATCGCAAAGTTGCCGGTAGGTGAGTTTGGGGATTTCTTTTGGATCTCCGCCGGAGTTAATTCCGTAGGTTAAATCGGGAAAAAGCGCACTACTAACGATTTCGTTGAGCCTAGAGCTCGCACTACTCATGGCGCCTTTCATTTCATTAAAAACCACCCCTTTGTATTCCAAGGGTGTCGAGGAGTCAGTAGGATCGGCAAATTCAAGGCGATGACCTTCCTGCATGAAACTTAATTCATCGATATTGGGATGAAAAACTGCATCGATGTACACATCAAGAAGGTTATAAAAATCTTTTGTTGTTTGGGTGGCTGCGGGATAACAGGTGAAGTCAGCCCCGGTCATAGCATTCATAAACGTGTTCAGGCTTCGCCTTTGCATGGCAAAAAATGGATCCTTGACCGGAAATTTTTTGGAACCGCAAAGGACTGTATGTTCTAAAATATGGGCCACGCCGTTTGAACATGTTGGAATTGTTTGAAAAGAAAGACAGAATAAATTTTCAGGATCTTCATTTCCAATGTGTAAAACTTTGGCGCCAGACGCTGAATGAATGAGTTCGACCAATTGGCAGTGTAATTCATGGAGGGGAATGACTTTAGTGACAATAAAGCCGTGATATTCTTGTCCAACTGTTTGAAATTGAGTCGTTTTAATCGACATAAGGATACCTTTTTTGCATAAGACGGATTATTTGGAGGTTAATGTCCATTCTAGCGGAAATTGCTGGGAATAACAAGAGAGATTAAGAAGAAATTTCCCAATAAATTATTGCTTTATTCCCATAATGCTGCAATAGGTAATGCTGTAAAAGAATCCCCGAATGGCAATGTCTTGTCTCCTGAATAAAAAATGATTCCTTTATGAAAATCAGTACCGCAATATTCCTTTAAAGACATTAATCCCTTTAAATCATCTTTTCGGACTATACTTGAAAGTTTTATTTCTATACCGATAACTTTTCCCGAAGAAGACTCCAGTACAATATCAACTTCTTTTTGATCGTGAGTTCTGTAGTGATATAATTTTATTGGCTCAGAATTCCAAGAGGCTTGTTTCACTAGTTCCATTACAACAAAATTTTCAAAAACCTGTCCTAGTACATGCGGTAATTTTAAAAGACGTTCTTCATTAAAATCCATTGATTGTAAAAGCAAAGCCGTATCAGAAAAATAAATTTTTGAGGTTTTTGCTAACTTCTTATCTATGTTCCGACTCCATGAAGGTAAAGGGTAAAGCAAAAACAGACTTTTCAAAAGCTCGATATATCGTCTAATCGTAGCCTCGGAAGTTCTGATAAGGTCAGTTAGAGAGTTGACGTTCAAAGGGGATCCAATTCTATTTGCAATGCCATATAAAAGAGAGGGCATTTGAGAAAAATGTTCGATTTTAGATAAGTCGTTAATATCTTTTTGAAGAGCATTAAATAAATAGTCATTACACCATTCTCTTCTTTCTTCCGAAGATTCAGCGGCAACAACATTCGGAAATCCTCCTTTCATTAAGATTTCTATGATCTCATTCCGAGACAATGTAGGATAATCAGCTTTCCATTGTTCATTTCCAAAAAGAATTTTTAAGAAACTTTCTTTTACACCACGTATTTCTCCTTGAGACAAAGGCCACATATTGCAGACCCCCATTCTGCCTGTAAGACCATCGCCTAATTTCGGAACAAGAAGGGGGTTGGCTGAACCCGTAAGCAAATAACGCCCGGGCTTTCTATTGTCATCGACATCAACTTTTATCGGTAAGAAAATCTCTGGAGCTCGCTGAGCTTCATCAATTATCAATGGCTTCGCTTGATTATTTAAAAATCCTGCAGGATCAAATTGAATCGAAGCAAGGGTTGCTATATTATCACAGGAAATATAGCCCATTCCTAACTCATGTCCAATAACTTTAGAAAGAGTCGTTTTTCCACATTGACGAGGTCCAACGATCAACATAACAGGCATGGTTTTCAATCGTCTTTGCAAAGTGGGAAAAATATTTCTTGTATACATATTAAATCCTTCTTTCTGTGACGAAAATTTCGTCATATCTTGATGGTAGCATTAAATCATCATTTTTTCAAGTTTTTTAGATTGGTAATAGGGAGCGGTGTAATTAAAAATGGGGAGGTATTCCCCCACTTTTTAATTGCCCTAATAATAGCAGATTGTTAAATATTTAAAACTTTTTTTCAAAGTCTTAATTTTTTTAATACATTAATAGAAGGATTTATCTTTAATTTATTTAATTACTCTGTAAATAGTTACTTGCGATATAATTAGTTGTGAAGCATAGCTATTTTTATTAATCACGAATTATGTTTAATTATTGTCTTGAATTGATCTAGATTATTGACTCAATGCTAAATAGTTTGAACTGTAATAATGTTAAACTAAGGAGCTGTCGTGAATACTGATTCTTTTTCATTAGGCTCTTCAAACATATTACCTGATTCATTGGCTAATAAACCTATCTCTTCTCCAAAATCTGAACCACTGCCTCTGCAAGCTAAAACTCCAAGGCATTCTCACATAGCTGAGCCTATTATAAAGAAAGGAAGTGAAAATAGAACAGCATCTGCCGAAACTAAAATCATCATGCATCGGGAACCAACAAAGACCACCCATCTAGAAAATAAAGCAATAACGATTAGCTCTCAAATTTTAACTAAACGAGACAAGACATTTGGTGAAATAATTAATGCACTGACTGATTCTGCAAATGCAAAAATCCCTTTTGTCAATATTTTTTGGTATCTCGCAATTTTTCCTATTGCTTGCTTCAATAAGCTGTTTAATCCTGGGCAAGTATTCGATACGCAGTTCCAACAATTCCTCGAAGATCCAAAAAACCGTTTCGGTTTAGAATCTTCTCTACGTGAAATCAATGGGATTTTGAAGCTTAATGGCGATTCTGCTGCCTGTCAATCAACCGCTGCGATTTTTGAAGAAGGAATTAAGACGGCTGAGCAATGGCGTGATGAAAAAATAGATAAGGAGCAGTTGGCTGGAAATCTGTCCGAAAAAATTATAAGCGGTTCAACTGCAACGGTTATTCCTGGAGGATATTGGAAGAGGGATGGGACTTTTGAGCCTGTATTATACTCGTTTAACCGAGATAAGGATCAGGTATTGATGATGTCGGTCATGGACAGTACCGGAAATCCTACTCATTTTTCGCTCATTCATTGTGGCAGTGATCAGATCAAGAGGTTGCTGGTTGATGTGCTGAATCTGACTAACGAGCCTACAGAACTTAAAGAGATGAAAGCAGACGAGAAAGCTAAAGTGGAATTTGCCGGTAATGTTCTTGGGTTAGTAAAGGGCTCTCCTAAAACAGGAAATTTGAATACTTCCTCTCATGAACTTTCGAACCGCGATCTTATCTCAATTTACATCGAAAAGGCAGGAGGAAAAACCCAACCAGCTACTAATGAATCTATTCCGGTGGCTAGAGGAAGGGATCCTGCTAAGCTGGCATTTGAGGTGTTAAGTGGCAATATTGGTGAGATAGACTTGTCTGATAAACTGATTTTTTCCTTAAATCTGATGTATAGCCGCTTAAATAAGATGGTTCAGGGATCGGATGAGATGACTCCCGAGCAGAAAAACCAATGGGTGCATAGACTTGAAAAAGATGCGCTTTCTATCCAGAAAAAAATGCAAGCTCGAGGCATTGAAGGAGCTCTCTTAGATCAATTTAACCACCAACTAACAGGATTAAAGAAGTTAAAGGCGAAAATTGATAACGAAAATGCTGACCTGCGCCACAAAGATCTCAATAAGCTCAATACAGTGGCTTCCGGCGACTATGGAATCCAGGTGGCGATAAGTGATTTAGCAGTCAAAGGAATCGAAGAAAAGGAGGGTTTGTCTGTAGACAACAGGATTTCTCAGGCGGATAGGGTCGCTGTTTCTGAATTAAGGTCGGCTTTTTTAGTCAGCAAACCCCATTCAGTCGAAATTGCAGTGGACAAATTAAAAAAATTGAGTCAGAGGGTCGATCAATTAGTTGCGCAGGGCGATTATGAAGTTGCCAAGGAGCTCTATCGACTTGTGATGGCTCAGCTCCCTCCTCCAAGTGATCTAGGTTTAGTGAGTTCTTTTAGAGAGGTCGTTGAAACCGGTTTCTGGAAAGAAATTTTGGGAAAAGGGGATAGGCCGCAAGCCGAGGCGATTTCAAATGAATTAGGGAATTTGAGTCAATATTTCTGGGAGGCTAAGTTAAAAAGCGGCGATACGACGATGCAGCCGGATGAGTGGATCTTTATGATGAATACTGAAGTGGCCATGCATCAATTGATTCGGATCCAGGAAAAAATGATCATAGATCGGGTGGCTCCTATAGGTTCCGGATATATTCCCCCTAATGATCAAAAGTTTGAAGAGGCTGTCTTGAAATTTGCGATCGAAAAACAAATTAAAGCTGAGGGTGGAGTTCTATATTTTAACGATTTCATAGACATTCAAAAATATAATGCTCTGTATCAAAAGAAGAAGGATAGTATTTTGAAAACTTTGGCCGATACTATGAGGAATAAAGCCAAGGCAAATCCAGGTAAAATAGAATCGATAAATTCTAAACTAGAAAATCTAGAAATCAAATTAAGATATACTTCAAGAGATGCTGAAAAAGGGCAAATAACGAAGGAACGCGATGATTTAACCAAGCAGTTAAACGAGCTGAAAGGCGCCATGACTCCCGAAATGATGATAGAAGCCTATCGAGAAGAATTTTTAAGAATTAAAATAGCAAATCGCAAGCTCTCAGATCTCATCCCCGTCGAATCAGGAAAATTAACGTCCGAAGAAAAAGCATTTCTTGCAGCATCTGAAATGCATGAAGTGAGTCTACACCATCTCGTTGCCTCCATCAATACCTTCCAAAATGAAAAATATCTAAGACCATGCGAAAATCCTTTGCTTTATGAAAAATATCAAAAAATTGAGGCGTATCTCAATATATTGCATAAAAATAAAAACTCCTATGATGGCTGCTGGACTTTGAAGGAGACTAGTCTTTTTTATAGCTCTGATAAAGACAGAATCTTGCGAGAAAGGGAGTTATGTAAAAGGATAGCAAAAACTTATGATGAAAAAAATGCTGATACACTGGCGATGGAACTGCATAGCAAATACTACACTCGGGCTCAAACTTCTGATAAGGGCGGTCATTTTATTCCCCCTTGTTTTACAGATTTATCAAGGCATCAGGTGATGTTCACTAGCCTGGTTTATCCTACCGCTATGGGGCATCTCGATGCCTCTAAAATAAGCGGGGTCGAAAAAACGATGGAAAAAGATATCATTGCGGAACGAATCCGACTCAATGCTTTAAATGAGATTGGGAAATATGCCAGGTTAGAGATTGGTCAATATTCAAAAATACCTCTATTAAGGGTTCCAGAACATACGGTGTGGATGAATCCGGGGCATTATGATTTGGATGTTACTGGAATATACGCTGCAGGAAGTTCTTTTGGAAAGCCTGTTGTTGTCATCGATTCCGGAGGGGACTCGAAAGCCTATGCTGAGTTTAAAATTGCAAGGAATCCAAATGTTCATGCAACGAGCGTCGGGAATACGGATTCAAACACTAGCCGTGTTGGTTCTGGTACTGCCTATGGAGAGGCCTTTTCCAATCTATCTGGACAATTAGGTGGCTTCCAACCAAGGTCTGACGCGTCCATTTTAAGCGAGTGTTTAGCCTCTAATAGTCCTACTGCTTTTGATGATTACTCTCTACAATGCATGAAATTGAAAAGGTCGGAAGGTCAGACTGTAGATACCGTCACCGATAGCTGCACTTTAAATATTAAGGAACAGCAGAGCTTTGATTATCATAGTATCCACCAAGTATTTAACGCGCTGCTACAGAGCCCTTGGCTGCTTGATAGGATCGGCAAGAATAGGGATGGAGCCGATGAGTTCAGCGCTCAAAAAAGGCTATATGAAGTTCTGTTTACCCCAGGACTGCTTGAGCAAGCATTTAAGAAAGCTCCGGAATACTTTATCAATCATAGCGCAGCGATTAAAGCCCTCATGGAATATACGAGCGAGCATAACAACGCGCAAGCATTTGTTTTTTTGCTCTATCTAAATGATGGAGTTAAGCAACACCTTGATCTGGCAATTAAACAATGCCAAGACCCCATTCAAAAAGCTAAGCTTCAAGAGATTCAAGGACAGTGGCCCAACAGCAATACCCTATTCGAAAAAGAAGGCAGGACTTACGCCGATCGGGCTTTTGAATTTTATGAAGCAACGGATGACTTTAAGGAGCAAGTCAATCTTGGAGGGCTGCTTTTGAATATGTATGCTAATGATCTTCTTGCTTGGTGGGGAAGCAACCCTTCTAGTTTGCTCTCTCCGAGGAATGTGGACCGAGTCCCAACACTACTTGCTATGGGCGGTCTTTTGGATATTGGCAAACAGGAAGCAAATATTCCGGTCATTGCCCAAGAGGGGGTAAAATGGGCGAAAGAATATCTTTCCCCTGCTGTGGGCGATCTTGAGCCGCAAATTCGGGATCAAATCCTTAATCGGCTAGTTGGTCATACTTCAGGAAGTTGGACTCAAGCGCCGAATCAGACGGGTGTTTTTAGGAAAGGGATAGATGAGACAGAAACAGTTGTGGATTTAAAGACTCTTCAGATTTTGAAAAAAGATGGAGAGTGGATAAGAGCTCAGACTATTCAGCTTCCCATTGAAATTTCACAGTCCCCTCAATTTCAACGGGTATTTGGCCGGGATGACTATGATAAGAAAGCCAAAATGATGGCTGGCAGGACGCCAGGAGAGATTGTTTATTTAGTGAATGGAAGCAATGGAGTACGCCATCGCCTGACAGTGAACAAGCAGGCAGGTTCGATGGTCATCGAACGAAAACAAGAATCAAAAGCAGCGTTAGAAGGGAAATCGAAAGAAGAAAAAACGTCAGCATCATGGCTGCGCCTCTGTAATCTTCAAAGTGTTCATGCTCCATTGGGATTGGAAAAGCGGATTGTTGAACAGGGAATTTGGATCAATCCTAGCAATCCCGGCAAAGCCTACACTTTTTTGGGTGAGCCTGCGGTTACAAGCGCCGATTCTGAAAAATTCATCATTGATCTTAACACCGAGGGGAAAATTAAATCAATACAGTCTTCGGATGGATTTGAAGTTGTCCATGATACAAAGGGGGCGCTATCGGAAATCTTGTCGTGCCTCCCTTCGGAACAGATGATTTTCTTGCGGAAGCCGGGAACGACTGAAATTGTACAGATACGGTTTTTGAACCAAGAGATTTCGCTAGTATGCAATCCTGAAACAAAGAAATGGTTTCTCCATGGGGATGAAAGCCTTGAGGAAGCGGAATGGGTGACAGTAAAAGAGCGGGGTGTTCCGGCCAATTCATTTCTCGGTTCAATAGGGGTTAATGTGGAGCAAATGGGTTTTACCGTTAGAAAAGGAGATGCAACGTATTTGTTGATTTGGCCTCACGAAGTAACGAGTAAAAATGTGGACTTGTTGAATTCTCAAAGGAGTTTGGAATTTAATAAAATTGCCAAAACAGCACCGCCGCTTAAAATTAAGATCCAAAATGACAAAAAAGTGGTTTCTTCTTCAGGTGGTTATCTTCAATTGGCCTATTTATTTGCCCTCAGACATGACTATGCCAAGGCGGCTGCTTACATTGAAAAATCCCGCCATGAGAAATTTGAAAGCGGAGCCGAATTGCAGACGATCCTTGAGATCGAAAGCCTAATCAAAAAACTTCCGGTTTCTTCCGCGAATTCGGCAGCAGTGAAGTTAAAAGGACTCCTTGCTGTGCAGCAGATTTTAAGGGAGCAAACGAAAAACCTATCATCAGCGTCCTTCGAATGGAAGCAGTTTATAAATTCTTCACAGGAAATTAATAATGCTTATGCCGATTATCAAAGTCACTCTAAAAAGTCGCAAATCACGCATAAAATCTCTGCAATCGGAATCACAGGAAGTGAGATAGATGGAGCGATAACTGCTGTACGCGGTGCCTTTAACGAGATGAGAACATTGGTTTTAACTCATGATGAACAAACGGAGTTGGGATTTATTAAGACTGAATCATTCCTTTTTGCTCTCAAAGAAACCGAGACTTCACAACAACCTTCTCTCACTATTCCGACTCTCAATGAAGTGAAAGCTACCCTTCCATTTTTACTTGTTAGGGCAGCTTCTCCCTTAAAGGAACAGGAGCGTCTAAACCTAAAAACTGAATTGACCCTCAATGAATACTTCGTGATCGATCATTTTTTTGATCTGTGCCGGGAGATAGAAAAGGGGGAACTTACCCAAAGTGATTTGAAGCCTCTGTTCGGTCCAATACCAATAGGAGGAGATCCGCAAATACGGCAAGCTTTTGATGCGGCTCGGCGCATCCTCATCGCAGCTGCCATGACACCAACAAAACAACCAAATGCAAACATGATTTTCGATGCTGAATCTATTAGAAAGGTGCAGGATTGGCTGCCAAGCAATAGTCTTTCAGAAAAATTGCTGCTCATGAAAAATCCTTCAGAAGAGCCGCCGGATGGTCCTTTAAAATCCCTTTTACATATGGGAGAGGCTTTGACTCAGAAAGATTCCGCCGGCAAAGTATTGACCCCTTCAGGATATGCGTTTCCATCTCAGGAAAAAAATAAATTAATCGATGCTGAAAAATTTGCTAATGAAATTGAAGCAAAACCATCGCTATTCGGAGATTCTTATACCAAAATGCTTCTTAGAATACTCAAGAACTCAGAAGGTAAATTAAACAACAATTTTGAAAAGGATTTATCGATCGATGCCTTTGTCGATCTCATCCTGGAAGAAACAGGCATTAACCCCATCGAGGCTTTAAGGGAACAACAAGTCACCCTGAGAATTTCCAGTTTAGAGAAGCAATTGGAAACAAAAGACATTCAGGAGCTAAAAAAGCCATTCCAGGTAACAGTAGAATCAGTCAAACAAGGGGAGATTGGCTCAGTATGGAAGAGTTTTTCCGGCAAATGGAAAATCGCAGATGTCGCGAAAAGAGAGGAAAATGTCGCCAATGCATATTCCATGATCCAGGAGGAGTTAGGAACGGCAGATCCTGATTTAAGCGAAGGAATGACAAATGGTCTGGTGATTGTTAAGGAAAATTTAAAGAAGTTTAATACGATTGAACCAGACGCGCTGGATGCTGTCGAACAGGAAATTGGGGTATTTTCTTTTTTTTGTAGGAACCAGGAGGCGGCTGCAAAGAAAAAATTGCTTGATCAGGTGAAACAGAATCCCTCAATATTTCCCCCTCATGTACAAGCAGTTGTAAAAAATTATGGGGAGTTGGGCGACGAAGGAATCATGGATGCGCTCACTAAATCTTTTCAAAGACTGGAGCTTAAGGATTCGGTTGCTTTAGGCCTCCTTGCCACCTATTATTTGAATCAAACGGCTGTAAAGGTTTTCGGGGATGAAGTTGCAAAACAATTGGATTTATTAAAATTTCTGAAAGAAACTAAGGTAAATGCTAGCTCTAATGAATGGATCAGCGCCGCGACAAAGGTCAAAGAGCTGTCAACCGCGGCTTTAAATTTTGACAGGTATTTAGAGGGAGGAAACCTAAAAGATCCAAGTCTTTATTGTAAAGTCCTTGCTCTCGAAGCTCAACAAGGGATCATCCTAACGTCGGGGCAGTTACAGCTTATCCAGGAAATGGTCGCAAATCCCTGCGACTGGTACGAATTGAAAGTTGGAATGGGAAAAACTTCAGTCATTTTTCCCATCGTTCTCATGATGCTAATCGAAAAAGGAGAATTCCCGGTAGCTGTCGTCAAAGATGCCTTGATGCAACAAAACCTGGACAGTTTGGATCGTTCGACTAGAGAACTCATGGAAAAAGCCGGTGTGGAATTTTCCTTCAACATCAACGATCCCATTACCCCTGCAATTCTTCAAGAGCAATATCTTAGGATTTTAAAAGTCGAGGCAAACCATGGGTATCCGATTACTTCCATTTCATCAATCATTGCAATCGATCAGAAGTTGCAACTTTTACTCGATCAATTGAAAGAACTTAAGGAGGAGAAGAAAACAGAAGGAAATAAGGAATTCGATAGCATTCAGAAGGAGATTTATTATCTTTGTAAAATCAAGGAAAAGCTTGGGTTTCTTCTTATCGATGAGGCTGACGACATCATGAATGTCATCAGTGAAAATAATGTGAGCCTTGGAGAGATTGCACATTTGCAAAGTGAAATACAAACTTCGATGCTCGATATGACCATTGTCATACAAAATAGCGGCAATCCTGAAGTTGTAAAATTGAAGGAAGCGCTGCTGGAAAGAAGTCAAGCTGCACTCGATGGGACTTGGGTGAAAAAGACTCTATTCCCTGCGCTTGTCGAGGAAATGTTAAAAAATCCATCTTTTTTAGAAAAGCTTGGTAAAAATGCAAAATTTACTGATGAAGAACGCAACAAACTTGTCGACCATATCTGCAAGGTATTCGAAGAAAAGCAAATCCCCCCAGATCTTTCATTCATCAAGGATCCGCAGGCGATAAAACAATTAGGAGCCCTGAAGCATATCATCCAAAATAATATGTCGACGGCCCTTAAGCAAAATCCGGGCATCGAAGTTGGAGTCAAAAAATCGGATGGTTTTCAGGTAGGTCCTCAAGCATCAGGAGTGGAAAAAGCTGGCACCGTCTTTAGTGATGAGTACGATTTGATCGTTAATCATTATCTATTCTATGCCCATCGGCTTCCGGAGTCGAGCCAGGAAGAGATCAAAAATGGCGGAGGCTTTGCTGAGAAAGCGTTGAAGCAGATACAAGTGCAAAATCCGGAAATTTACAATTCATGGATTCAAGCCGATAAGGGAGAAGATTTAATCCAGTTTTTAAATAAGCCTGAGAATTATAAGGCACGTTTGGAATTCTTGAATTGCCACATTATTAAAAATAATAAAATTGCCCGCAAGCAGCGGCAAATGGTATTTAATGTACAAAGTAGCTGCTATGGAAGGCGTGTGGGTGGGATGACGGGAACTAGAAACTTGGACAGTTTGCCAAGTGTTAAAAGGGATCCGAATAAAAAAGTTGACAATACGAAGACAATCGCTGCTCAAGTACTAATTGAGGCGGCTGTGTTAAAAATTCCGGAAGTATTTGTAGTTGCTGAAGGGGCAAGTGCAACACTGGAAAGTGCGCTACTGGATAGAATGAAAATTGATGCTGGAAATCCGTTAAATAAAGCGATTATCAATCAAGGCTATTTTCTGGAAGGAGGAGATGCTAAAGCTGTTGTAGCGATACTACGCCAAAGCGAAAGCGCTTCTAAAAGAATCTTTGTATTCGTCGGTTCCGAAACGAGAAACATTTACATTTGGCATCCGGGTAAACAAGAGCCTGAATTGGGTTCGAAATCGAAACTTAATGCACTTGCCATGAAAGATTCAAATTTTAAAGACAATGCCTGCTTTTATTTTGCTCCGGCCGATACGCGGGGAATGGACTTTAGAATCCCTCCAGGTATAGGCGTCACCTATCTTTCCCCACGCTGTTCGATGGATGATTTTGTGCAGGCCCTTGGAAGGATGCGCGGAGCAAGTGTGATCCATAGCATGGATTTTGTGATCACCAGTGGATTAGAAGCCCGCATTCTTGGAAAAGAAGCAGGCATAAAACAAAAAAAAGAAGCTGGTATCGAGCAAGGAAAGGAAACAAGCCTGGAATCAAAAAAAGAAACTGATAAAGAACGGGAAAAAGTTAGCTATGGAATGATTATCAAGGATATCAGCAAACAAGATCGACCGGAGCAACAAGGAAAAAACCTCAAAACATCGATTGAAGAGGCAAATTCAGTTCTTAAGATGGGTACCCGCCAATTGTTATTTGGATTTCGCATAAAGGATAGTGAAGGAAAACCTGTTGTTTGGGCTCCGAAAAACAGCCAGCAAATGAAATTGAATACGGCCATTACATTTCGTCTTAAGGCAATTGCAGGCAATCCTATAACGGGGTGGTTGGAAGAAATTTCGAAAATTAACTTAGATCAAGATTTTTCCCCAACTGAGATGCAGAAAACGCATGTGATGACCGGATCTATCATTGCAGCTGCACGTATCAGAATCGATTTAATGAAAAATGAAGTTGAGCAGATTGAAAACGATGCGCAATTGCAACAAATCGATCCCGATTTTTTAAAAACGAGAGTAAAGGGTTTGCATCTTATTATCAACGAGATGGAACTGCACCTTAATGAAGTGGAGAGAAATATCCAGCAGGCTTTAGAGAATAATAAGCGAGGAGCTTTACCAGAAATGGTCCCCTCCGGTACTGGAGGTGTTCCTACGGCCCTTTCCCAAATCCAGCAAGTTCAACAGCAACAACAACAGCAGCAACAACAATTATCGCAAACCTCGCCTGTTGGCGGAGGCGGATTTTATCCCTATCTAGCTTATTCTGAAAAAAATGTGAGGGAATTATTAAAAGATCCAGTCGATTTTCCAGGACCTTATTCATATGTTGAATATACTAAGCTAGAAAAGCTTATGAGCGCTTTTTCTGTAAAAGTATCTCCTAATGCAATCAATATGTTCAATGCATCGCATGGGGTTAATGGGGTTACTTCTCTTTGCCGTTTGGCTATTAAAGATGGGAATGTTTGCATGATCACTGCGAAAGATCATAGTTCCTTTGAACCTTTTAGTTGGGATCGCGTAATTAGTTTTGTCAATCCGGTTGTTTGCAAAACGGATATGATTATTGATGAAGAGAGAAAAGACAAAAATGTAGAAAATCCATTTTATACCTATAATTTTGTGGCTAAATCTCTTACATCAACTGAACGACAGATTGCGGAAGCGAAATTTTTATTAGGGCATAAATTGAATCAGATAGATGTTAAAGAAATTCAACAACTTATCTATGACAAAGGGATTAATAAAATTCAATTCGAGCTTTATATAAAATATTTTTCAGGAAATAGACAAGATATCGTCAAGCAATTTAAGTTCGATGCAGAATTATAAAATTTGTAATTATTAAAAAAAATGAAGGTAAAATTGAATAAAAGACTCTGACTGTTGGTTTGGGGTACGTGTGGCTGCATTCTATTACCCAAAAGTCTATTTCTTGTTCTTAACTATGCTCTTGACTGTTTTTTAGCTCTTAAAGCGTTTTCGCTAAATTGAATTTAAAATAATTTAAGGCAAAGACGCAAAGAATGATAAAAGAGACTATATCTGTTAATTTTACCTCTGTCAATAATCTGTGATAAAGTTATATGATTATATGTAATTACTCAGAAAGTGAGGTGGAAAAGACGTTGGCTGTCGGTTTGGGGTGCGTGGCTCTCATCCTACTACCCATACGTTTGATCCTTGCCCGTGCCTTTGCCTTGTTTGCTAACCCCGGCAGGGGTGAAAGATATTAGCCCCGTGTGGAGATGCTTCCTGCGTCGAAACGCGGGGTATATAAACAATAAAATAAGAGCTGCGGCAGCAGCGAAAGAGGTTAAGTGAACATTATGAAATCAAATTCGCCTGATTTCTTTCGCTGCTGCCGCAGCTCTATCTATGTTTTACATTTCCCCCGCGTTCCGACGCAGGAAGCGTCTCCACACGGGGCTAATATCTTTCACCACTGCCGTGGTTTAGCAAACAAGGCACGTGAACGGGCAAGGTAAAACTTGTGGGCAATAGGATAAGAGCCACACGTACTCCAAACAGACAGTCAACGTTTTTTTAGATGAAAACTCCAAATTTGTATAAGTTGAGCTATGAAATTCCATGAATTATTTTTAGATAACCTGATTGATCCTGTCAATCTTCTTAAGCTCACTCAGCATTTTTCCCATGATGAAGGGACATGTCTGCTGTACTCAGGAACATCTTACGAGACTGTGAAATCCTCTTATCTGTTTCTTTTTCCCTTTGATATCATCAAAATTCACGGAGCGATTAAACAACGCTCTCAATTAGGTAAAGAGACGATTAATACAGATATAAATAATCCATGGGATGCGATTGCTGCACTGGGTCCCGATATTGGCAAAGGGGAAAATTCGTTTCCCGAATGGGTGGGTTTTTTTAGTTATGAAATGGGTGCGTTCAGCGATCAAGATGTTATCTTACCCTATCACAAGGCCACTACTCCAGAAGCGTATTGGCAGCGCTCAGCAATTACTTTGGCATTAGATTATGCGACCGGCAAAAGTTTTGTTCGTTTACTAGATTCTAAAGGAGGGGGGGGGTTGCATTCTTCGCAAGTTAGTTGGCTAGAAAAGCTTTCTACTAAAGAGGGATGGCAAACTCTATTAAATAGTGAACTGGCTGTAAAAACCAAGATTCAAGAATTAAGACTCGATCGAATTTCAGATTCGCAAGAAGGATATATTCAAAAAATAAAAAAAATTAAAGAATACTTATCAAGCGGAGATATCTATCAGATTAATTTGTCTCAGCAATGGGAATTTATTGGTGAATACGATCCTTTCGATTTATTCAAACGGTTATCTTTATTAAATCCTGCTCCTTTTTCCGCTTATTTGTATTTGAAAGATTATGCAGTGATTAGTTCTTCCCCGGAGCGTTTTTTACAAAACAAATCCGGTATTTTGGAAACGCGGCCGATTAAAGGGACTGCCCCTCGCGGCACAAATGAAATCGAAGATGTACAAAATAGGCAAGGATTGCTGGCATCTGAAAAAGAAAGGGCCGAGTTGATGATGATTACCGATCTCATGCGCAATGATCTTGGGATAATCAGTTGTCCAGGTTCTGTAGAAGTCCCTTTACTCTGCGGGTGCGAGAGTTATCACAATGTTTTTCATCTACATTCTGTGGTGCGTTCCCGCGCCCTTCCCTCTAAAAGTTTCTTGGAAATCATACGGGCTTGCTTTCCTGCAGGCTCCATTACCGGTTGTCCCAAATTGCGTGCTATGGAATTAATAGGGGATTTAGAGCAGCGACCGCGAGGGATTTATACAGGTTCTATTGGCTATTTTTCGAAAAATGGAGATTTTGATTTAAACGTTGCCATCCGGACAATCATTGCCACTGATCAACGAGTGAACGTACAGTTAGGTGGGGGGATTGTTTATGACTCGGATCCGCAAAATGAATATGAGGAAACCTATCATAAAGGGCGTTCAATATTTGAAATTTTAACGCGTGTTAATTGAATTTTAACGCGTGTTAATTGATATGTTAAAAAATATTCTTTGATGTATAATTAAGGCTGAAACATTGGGAGTCCTTATGCGTGCGTATCTGGCAAAAACATGGAATATTTGCAGGAATTATGTTAAAAACCTATTTTTTGTTTTTTCTCACTCCATTCTCCTTCCTCTGCGTTATAAAATTGAAATTAAAGGCGATGAGTATTTGGATGTTAAAAAAGGAGGAGTGAATAAATCTGTTCTTTTTTTAGCGAATCACAGTAGCCATATCGATGCAACCATCATAGGCATTGCTATCCTTAAAAAACATATTCCTTTAAGTATTTGGGCTTTAGATTTAACATTTAAGCTTCCTTACTTACGTTGGGCAGCTCGGCATAATGCCTCAATCCAAGTTGTAAAGGTTCCTAACATCAATGAGCGGCGTTCTGAAAAGCACACTACCAATTTTCATAAACTTGTTACAAGAACCGGGGATGGTTTGCTTAAAGGAAAAAATTTCCTTATTTTTCCTGCAGGACGTTGCAAAAAGACTCCTATTGAAAAAATTGATGGAAAATCGGCTGTCCCTTTAATTATTCAGCAATATCCAAATGTGAATATCATACTAGTGCGCATTACAGGACTTTGGGGAAGCCGTTTTTCTTGTGCTACTAAAGCAGAGTCTCGATGGGCCACTCGTTCAATTCGCCCTTTGGACATGTTTTGGCAATCTTTAAAAATGATCTTTCTTAATGGGATTTTCTTTATTCCTAAACGTAAAGTCCTTGTAGAATTTATCCCTGCCGGACCGGAATTTCCCAGGCATGGTTCGCGTCTTGAAATCGATCGTTTTCTTGAAAATAAATTCAATGAGTCTTGGGGACCGCAAGGGGAACCTCTTTATCGGGTTCCTGATTACTTTTGGAGGGAAAGATATACCGAGCATGAATACTTAACAAAAAAATATATCTATAATTTAAATCTTGTCCCTAAAAAAATTAGAAATAATGTAGTGGCGTTGATCGCCGATAAAGCTGATCTTGATAGTAAGGAAGTAGATTTTGAAATGCATTTAGGCAGGGACTTAGGGCTTGATTCTTTAGATCTTGTAAATATTTTAAATGATTTGGAAGATCGTTACCATATTAAGCAACTCGTTCCTGAAGATTTGACAACCGTTGGCCATTTAATTGCTATTGCCGGAAAGATCCCTATTGTTTGTGAAGTGTCCAGTGGTGCTTTTCATAATATCGAGGAACATAAATCATTTAAATTTTCCACACTTGTTTCACCATTTAAGTCTTTCTTTGGACCCAATCCCCCAATTATCAAATAAATTATGACAATTGCTTATATCAATGGAGAATATTTGACGGAAAGCCTCGCCTGCATTCCTGTCACTGATCTGGGATTTCTTTTCGGGGAGGGGGTCTTCACCACGATTAAAGTGGAGAATGGGCACCCTCAATTTTTGGAAATGCACCTGAAAAAATTAGCGCAACATTGCCAGGCGCTTGAGTTAAAATTTAATGAGATTCCTAAAGAAGTTTTTTACGAATTAATTAGGCAAAATGGAGCAGAGAAAGGGATTTGGCGCCTTAAAATCATTGTTTCATCTGCGGATGAAAAGGGTTCTGAGACTGAGGCTAAAGCTTTAGCAAGCACCCAGCTTATCACCTTAAAGCCTTACAAAGGAAATCCTCCTGTCGCTAAGCTCATCTGTTATCCACACCCTATTTGCAGTCCTTTAGCGAAATTTAAAACCCTGGCGTATTGGGAAAGGTTGTGGATTACTGATTATGCCTTGAAGCATGGTTTTAATGATGCCCTTGCATTTGATCCTTTCGGAATGGTTTTAGAAACATCGGTAGCAAATGTTTTTTGGAAACAGGGGAAAGAAGTATTTTTCCCGGATCCTTCTCTTTCATTGTATCATGGAGTTACATTGCAAGTTTTGATTGGGATAATGGAAAGCATGGAGTTAAAGGTAACAGCCGTAAAAGTTAAATTGGAGGAAATAAGTTTGAATGCCCAGTTTTATCTTTGCAATTCACTAAAGGGATTTGTGCCGGTTACTTCCATTGATGCCAATGTTTTCAAGCGAGATGAAAATTTTGA
>Ga0206928_1036_pt1 | contig 38788 bp, 33 predicted proteins | sample Alteio_BWOrgHeat_21_FD_152941 | JGI IMG/M metagenome (GOLD analysis project Ga0206928, IMG submission 152941) | Enriched cells from forest soil in Barre Woods Harvard Forest LTER site, Petersham, Massachusetts, United States -... | ecosystem: Environmental > Terrestrial > Soil > Temperate forest >... | reverse complement strand
AATTAACGAAAGACAAACGGAATTTAAGGAATTTTTATTTTACCCATCCGTCATCCCGAGCTTGCCGAGGGATCAGACGCACTTTTCTTTCCCGAAAGTCGTGTGATCACAAAAAGTTACTGGATTCTAGCTATCTAACTTGCGGGTTATTTCCAACGCGTCTGATCCCTCGGCAAGCTCGGGATGACGGAGGACAGCGTTTACGCGGCCTCAACTGGGGACGGAGTTTCAACCGGCAATTCCTTCGGGACATATTTCTCGATCTGCCCCTGTAGAAACCCACCCGGACTGACTTCGATCCGCGCGGCGCAAATGCGGCTGGCCATGAGAAACCCACCCGCCAGCACAGTGACTTTTTCAGCAAAAAGAGCGCTTGAAAGCTCGACACGTCCCTCCACCACCAATTCGCTGCACGTGATCGTATCGAGGCTTATCTTCGCGTCAGCTTCCACCTTCAACTTGAGGTCGGGTAATTGTAATTTGCCAATAAAATGAACCCCGCTGCTCAGGACAATTTCCGACGCATCCAGCAATCCGCTGATCTCCAACTCTCCACCGACAAGCAACGTGCCGCACTCCAGCGTCTGCACCTTGACCTTGGCACCCCGCTCAACGCGAATCAGCGGCGCATGGAGTTCCCCGGAAAGCTGCGATCCTTCGACGGCGATAATTTCACTGACCGCGCGCAGCTTGCTAAAAACATTTCCACGCACCTCAATGCGCCGACCCGTCGCCTCCATCCCCCTGAAAGAACAGCCCTCCTCAAAAATCACATTATCGTAGGCGAATAGTTTTGCCGTCTGGGTGCCCTTCACAATTTTGTCGCCCAGCTCGAGATAATGCAGGCAGCGAATGCACTGCGTTGAAAGCGCGGCGCTGGCAACCAGATTGGGCGCGCCACATTTGATGCAAATGATTTCCCGCGTCGCCTTCGGAGTGCGATTGGCGCGTTGCTCGCGAACATTGCCCAGCTTGAAGTAACGCCCGCAGGCGCGGCAATTGGTGGAGATCGCACCTTCCGGCTCAACCTGTTTCGCATGGCAATGCGGACACTCCGCCTCTTTTTGTTTCAGGTTTTTCATTGAAACTTACTTCCAACCAAAGGCCAGTTCCTTCAGTTTTTTCAATCTCGATGGCCACTTGCCCAGGCTGATCTTTCTGACCGCATCAAAAGCCCTGGCTGGCGTGGGGCTACCCACCTTGACTTTGGCTTCCACCAGATTGCCTGGCTCTAGGACGAGCGCCCCGGCTTCAATTGAGCCAATGGCTGTCCCGCCCGCTGCGACGGTCAGGCAACCGGCCGTCCGCAACTCGCCCTCAAATTTCCCCGTCAGCAGAACATCCTTGACCATGCTCAACTCCCCCTTGAGCACAAGGCCGGAATGAATTTCAAGAAGAGGCTCCTTCGTCTTGGACATGAATGGCATTTTCGTTATTCGGTTCCTCAGAACCTTACTCAAAATAACCGTCATCCCGAGTTTGTCGAGGGATCAGACGCACTTTGAGCTTCCACTAAGTATGGCACTTATCTGAATTTTCTCACGACTCGATTTTTTTCATTTAATCTTATTGGGTTTAATTCCCCGCCGCTTGCGGCGTGCAGTTGGTAGCCGTTGCTCGCCGCGCAACGGAACTCGGCAGACCCGACCGCCGCTGGGCCAGCGGCGGCTACCTTGAATACGCCGTTGCTTGCTCCAGGATTTATCCCACAATCACCACGCTGGCGGCTCCGTAATCGCTCGTATGGGAAAGACTGACGTGCACCGCCTGCACACCACGCTTCTTCGCGTAAGCCTCGGCGCGTCCGTGTAACCGCACCTGCGGCGCTCCGCTCGCCTCGCGAACAATCTCCAGGTCGCGCCATCCCAGGTCGTGCCCGATTCCCGTGCCGAAGGCCTTGCTGATGGCCTCCTTCGCCGCAAATCGCGCCGCCAAGTGCAGATGTGGAAATTTCATGCTTTGTGCATAAGCCACTTCGCCCTCGAGAAAAATGCGGTGCAAAAAGCGGTCGCCGAAACGCTCGATTGACTCGGCAATCCGCCGCGTCTCCACAATATCCATGCCCACTCCCAGGATGTTCATGGCGACGCCACCGGAATTTCTTCCTGGGTCGCCAGGCGCTGACAGCCGCGTAAGTCGAGTTTGCCCGTGGCCAGGAGGGGAATGGCGGCCACGCGTTTAATGACTTTGGGTATCCAGAGATTCGGCAATCCCATCGCCATCAATTTTTGTCGCAACTCGGTCTGGTCGATGGAAAGGGTCGTGAGAATCACGAGATTTTCTCCGCGCTTGTCATCGGGAATGCCGGTCACAACGACGGTGGGGCCTTCGTGGGCATTGGCCGGATGATGCAGTGCCTCCGCAATCTTTTGCTCGATCGTCAAATGCGGGATCATCTCCCCCGCGATCTTGGAAAAACGGCTCATGCGTCCTTCAATGAAAAGGAAACCATCCTCATCGATCCGCCCAATGTCCCCGGTCTTGTACCAACCCTCGTGCAGAACTTCGCCGCTGCGCTCGGGATCGTTCAGGTAACCTTCAAATACATTGGCCCCGCGCAACCAAAGCATCCCCGATTCAAAAAGAGATAAATCCTCGTCCGTCTCCGGATCGCGAATCCTCGCGCTGATTCCCGGCAACATCCGCCCCACGCTGCCGACCCGGCGTCCCAGGATGCCGTCGGGATTCATGAGCGAAGGAGGTTCATCGGGCAGGTTGACCGCGACTCCCGGGGAAGCCTCCGTCATGCCATAACCTTCGCTGACCTTGACGCCGAATTTTTCCTCGAAATCGTGCAGCAGATCGAGCGGCAGTTTTTCCGCGCCCGTGATCACCATTTTCAGGGAACGCAGCTGTTCCGGTTTGGCTTTACGCAGGTAGGCCCGCAAAAACGTGGGCGTGCTGATGAAAAGCTCTATCTGGTGTTTCTCGATGATCTCGATCAGCTTCTGGACATCGAGCGGACTCGGATAGGTAATCACATGAGGCCCACCCAGGAGCGGCCACCAAAAAGTCACCGTGAAGCCAAAGCTGTGAAAAACAGGTAGACAACCCAGGATCGCCTCAAAATTATTTTGCGACAGCACCGCACCAAACTGGGCAGTATTGGCGAGGATATTGCGATGGGTCAGGACCACTGCCTTTGGCTCGCCAGAACTGCCGCTGGTGAAAAGCAGGGCCGCTTCCTCGTGGTCACCCCAGCGTGGCAGGCTGATCCACCACCGCAGCAGCGGCAAGGGAAGAACCAAGGCGAAGAACCCGAGGCGTTTCAAGCGGCGGGCAGGAAATCCCTTGATGAGTTCAGAAATATCGAGCCGGTTCTCCAGCCAGGGAAAATCCTTGATCTGCTCCACGAGAGGGTTTGCCGTGATCATTCGCTGAAGACCAGCCCGGGCAATTGCCGATTCATTGGCCGCGCGGCCCGCGCTAAAATTCAGGTTCACCGAAACTTTGTTCGCCAGGATCACACCCAGGTTGGCGATAGTGGCCCCCAAGCCCGGCGGCAGTACAATGCCGACCCGTTTTTCCGGCACATTTTTCTTCAACCAAAGAGCCACGGCCAGGCTTACCGTCAGCAACTCGCCTCCCGTCAAGGTGCGGTCTCCCGCATAAGCATCGGTGATGATCGGGGTGAAAAATCTTTTACGCAAACCGCGCATGCTCTCGTAACCGACGTGTGACCGCAGTTCCGGCCGCGACTGAAAAGCCGATTCCGAAAGATTATAAAGGCAGCGTCTCACCGCTTCCGGCGTGGCTTCCGCCGCAGTCATCGGGGTGCTGAAATAAATCCAGACCCGCAAGGGAACCACCCGCGGCATTTTCCAGAAAAAATGTCCGCCGTAATAGGAAAACACCGAACCCCAGACATTTTCCAGCCAGATGGGCATCACCGGCACTCGCGCCTTGCGCGCAATTAACTCATAACCGCGATTAAGCTTTTGTAGCGTGGCCGTCCGGGTCAATGCACCTTCCGGAAAGAGGCAGACCACTTCGCCTTTCTCCAGCGCATTCACGGCGGTCTCGATGCCCGTGCGCGCTTTTTTTGGACTGATCGGAATCGCGCCGAGCAGATTCAAGCCCCAGCGAAGCAACCGCGACTGATAAATCTGGTCATAAACGAGAAAGCGAATCGGACGCGGGCAGGCCAGTTGCAAAATCACCGCATCGACATAGGAAATATGATTGGGCAGCAAAAGGACGCCGCCCGTCGTGGGCATATTTTCCAGGCCGATCGGCGTGACCCGGTAAAAAGTCCGTCCCAAAAGGCCCAGCGCAAGTCGGAGCAGGCCTTCCGGCGTGAGAAAAATAATATAACCCGTGAGAAAGACCGTCGGAATGGCGTAAAGCAAAAGCTGCTTGTGCGGATCAATGCCAAACTCGGCGGAGACGATGTACTGGATAATCACCGCCATGATCCCAAACAGATTAACGAAAAGATTGTTCGCGCTGAGGATGCGTCCTCGTCGTGCCGGATCGACCTGCTCCTGCAAATGGGCGTTGAGAGGCACCACGAAAAGCGCGCCCGCGAGCCCCATGCCGTAGAGCGCAGCCAGGAAAAGCCAGCCGCCGGGATAAGTCAACCCCGCCAACATGGTTCCGCCGATCAACCCGCATGATCCAATCGGAATCAGCCCGATCTCAACCTGGTGGGTCGTCATGCGGGTCACCAGGAAGCTCCCGCAGATGATGCCGAATCCCAGGGTGGCGGCATAGATTCCGGTCTGCGACGCCGTGCCCGTTCCATTGGCATGGAGCGAAGCGGACACCTCGAACAAAGTCAGATAGAGCGCGCCCGCCAAACCATAAAAATAACTGATGCCGAGCACGCACAAACGAATCGGCGGTTCACGCCAGACATCGCGCAATTGTCCGAAATGCTCCCAAAGCAAAGCCGCCCGGAACGGCTGGTTGGTGTGGGCCGTGGTCGGTTGAATCTGGTAACCCGCAATCAATGAGAGCAGCGCCAACCCGGTCAAAACCCCCATCGTCGCCTCAGCGGCGCGCCAGGGATTGGCCAGGGTGCCGAAACAAAAATCGTAGAGAGCTCCACCCGCCAGGCCGCCCAGCAACATGCTGGCAATCGCCGTTACCTCGACGACGCCGACCGCCGAGCTGATTTTCGTGGCGGTGACGATCTCCTTGATAATCCCCTGCTTGGCCGGTGAAAAAATCGTGCACTGCAACCCGAGCAGAAAAAGGCCGAAGATTGCCAGCGAAAGCACATGGGCGAAAAGTGCCGCCCCGATTATCGCCATGATGGCGAATTGCGCCCACAGGGTCGTTATGATGACGTCGCGCTTGGAAAACCGGTCTGAAATCCAGCCCGCCATGGGGGAAAAAAGCACGAAAGGCAGGATGATAATGGCCGCCAGGATGGTTTTAATCAGCTTGGCATTGATGTCCGCGTTCTCCTTGGGAAACAACTCCGGCGCCACGATGACCCCCAGCGTCATGAGCATAAGCTTGGCGGCATTGTCATTGATCAGGACTTGCACCTGCACCGCGATAAGTGACCAGAACGAACGCTTCATGAAAGGAAATCGATTTTGAAGCTCCTTCCCCCTGATTCCAAGCTTCTAATTGCCGCAATCCCATTCCGACGGCAACCAAATGGACGACACAACGGCTTCCGTGGTATCTTATCAGTCGCTTGAATAAACCGGATACCATCATCCCTCGCATTAAAGTGCGCATGGTCTGGCGCCTCGTGTTTTCCCTTTTGGGTCAATTCACGCTCCTCCTCTTTCTCGCCATCTACCTTGTTATGTCGCTCAACAGCGTCCAACGCTATGCGCCCATTGCCGATACCAAGGAAACCTTGTTGGAAAGCATCAACACCATCCCGACGCTTCTCGGGGCCATGGATGCCGAACGCCGCGCCTACCAGAAAAGCGGAAATCCGAACGATGCCGCTCTCTATAACCAAACCCGCCTGACGGTGGAAAATAACCTCGCGTCCCTCAACCTGCCGATGTTGCTCGCAAGCGAGCAGGAAAGTAACCGCCGCGTATTGGTGCGCCGATGGATTTCTGAAATTGGGAATGTCGGCCTCAGCCATCCCGGCGCCAAACCTGCCGATCTCGACGCGCTCAATAATCAAAGCCATGCACTGCTTGATTCCCTGAATCAGGTTACCAACCAGGTACGAACCGAAGTCAAAACCAGCCTTGATGATTTAAAGAAACAGGAAGACACCGACGCCACGGGACGGGTCAGCCTGATGTGGACGGCGGTTGGCTCGGTTTTTATCATTATCATCATCCTCCAGCTCGTCGTCTCCAATTCCATCGTCGGCCCCATCCAAAGCCTGGCCGAGGTGGTGCGGCGACTGCAAAGCGGCGATTACAGCGTGCGCGCCCATATTCGTTCCGGGGATGAAATCGAGAACCTCGGGGAAACTTTCAACGTCATGGCTGAAAATATCCTGCTCAATCAGCAGGAATTGGAGGAAAAAAACGAACGCCTCTCCTCCCAGCAGGACGCGCTACGCAACGCGAATGCGGGTCTTGAGGAACGGGTTGTCGAAAAAACCCGTGAACTTGAGGATAAAAATCAGAAACTTAACGCCGCCGCGCGCCTCAAGGATGAATTCCTCGCCACGCTGAGCCACGAGCTCCGCACTCCCCTCACGCCCATCATCTCCTGCGCCCACCTTCTCGGCAACGACTCCACCCTCGATCCCGACGAAATGAAAAGCGTTCAGGTCATCGAACGAAATACCCGCGCTCTCTCGCGCATGATCGATGAATTGCTCGATCTTTCCGCCGTCATGAACCACAAGCTGCGGCTTACGCGGGAATTGACCGAAATGAATGAATGGATCCGCGCCACCCTCGAAATCATGCGCCCAGCCTGGAGGAAAAAGGAACTCTCGCTCACTTTCATCCCCAACGACAAGCCTGTCGAACTCGAAATCGATCCCACGCGACTGACCCAGGTGCTGACCAACCTGATCAACAATGCGATCAAGTTCACTGATCCTCATGGAAAAATCACCGTTCGCCTGACCACTTCCGATGAAGAGATTCGCATTGCAGTGACCGATAATGGCGCGGGACTTAATCAGCATGAGATCGACCAGATTTTCGAGATGTTTCATCAAACGCGCACCAGCCGCACCGAAGGCGTCGGTGGCCTGGGAGTTGGACTCACCATCGCCCGTTCCCTGGCGGAACTTCATAGCGGCGGTTTGCTTGCGGAAAGTCCCGGCCCGGGTCTTGGCGCGACATTTACCCTTTGGCTACCGCGCTTTAAGAAGCCTGCCGAGGCTGATTTCTCCACGCCAAGTCCGACGACTTCTCCCATACCTATCGACCTCACACCTCTGCGAGGTCGGCGCATTCTTCTCGTGGAAGATTCCACCGATACCCGCGAAGCTCTTCAACGCATCCTGCAACGACGCGGATGTCAGGTACAAACCGCCTCAAGTGGCGAAGAAGCGCTGGAACTCTCCCTGCGTGAACCTCCTGAAATCGTCATCTCTGACATAGGTCTGCCCGGACTCTCCGGCTTGGAATTCATGACTCGATTGCGTGCGCATCCGCAGATGCAGGAAATCATTGCCATTGTTCTCAGCGGGCTGGGTCGTGAACAGGATATCCAAGCCGCCCTAAAAGCCGGGTTCGACGTTCATCTCCTTAAGCCTGTGGAGATCGCCGCCCTGGATCAAACCCTTGTTCAGGCCCTCCAAAAGAAAATAAACCCTGTCATCCCGAGCGGTGCCTCCCGGTAGGGACGCGAATCCCCTCGTGCCGCCTCAAAAAGAATGATGAACGCCAACACCGGCTTTCTCGTCCAACCTCTTACCCATCCGTCACCTCTTTCCTGTAATAATCCCCCGCTTTTCAGGGATAGATAGTGATTGATGACTGACACTCAACCCGGCATCTTTTCTCGTTCCCATAATGTGAAATCCCCGTCTCCCAAACAAACCGTTTCCACCTGGCCAGCCGCCGCATTGGTCGTCTCGAACATGATCGGCATCGGTGTCTTCACGGCGCTCGGTTTCCAGATCGCCGGTTTTTCGCGTCCGAACGGGGGATCAGACCTTACCGGAAGCGTTTTTCCTCTCGTCATGCTCTGGATCATCGGCGGCATCCTCGCTCTTTGTGGAGCTCTCTGTTACGCGGAGCTGGCCACGGCCCTGCCCCGTTCCGGTGGCGAATATAATTTTCTTTCCCGCATCTACCATCCGGTCGTCGGATTCTGCACCGGTCTCTGCTCCGCCAGCATCGGTTTTGCCGCACCGATAGCAGCCAGTGGACTGCTTTTTGGCAAATACCTCTGCCGTGCCTTTCCCAGCCTCGTCGGCCTCGCCGGAAATAATACGGAGCACATCATCGCCTTCACTTTGATCGCCATCGTGACGATCTGCCACCTGCGCAGCCTCCGGTTTGCCGGGGTATTTCAAGCCGCCATCACAGGCACCACCATCCTCCTCATCCTGGCTTTCGTCGTTTTCGGATTCGGAAACACCGCGCCACAACCCGTCACCTTTCTCCCCCACGCCACCGATTGGAAATTATTCATCGGCCCCGCATTCGCCTCCTCTCTCATCTGGGTGATGTATTCCTATTCCGGCTGGAACGCGGCCTCCTATATCGTCGAGGAAGTTCGCAACCCGGCCAAGGCATTGCCCCGCGCACTGATTCTCGGAACCGCATTTGTCCTCGTGCTTTATGTCACCATCAACTGCGTCTTTCTTTACACCACGCCTCTCGACCTCCTCGCCGGTCATCAGGAAGCTGCGCATATTGCTGGCACGGCGATTTTTGGCAGCGTGGGCGCGCGCATCGTCAGCGCCCTGATTTGTATCGGCCTCGTGGCCAATGTCAGCGCCATGATGTGGGTCGGCTCCCGCGTCAGCCAGGCCATTGGCGCGACCTATCCCGTGCTCGGTATTTTAGGGCGCACGAGCAAGACCCGCGTTCCCTACGTGTCACTTCTCTATCAGTTCGCCATCATCTTCGTCCTGCTCTTTTTCGATCCCAATAACATCATCAATTATGTTGAGTCCGTGCTGCTCTTTTGGTCACTACTCACGGTGCTCGGCGTTATTGTTTTGCGGTTCCGCGAGCCTCATTTGCTTCGGCCCTATCGCACTTGGGGCTATCCTTTCACACCGATTATTTTTGCCATCGTCACTTTTGTCAGTCTCATCCAAAATTCCGAGAATCATTCGCGGGAAAGCCTTATCGGTGCCGCCACCGTGCTCATCGGCATCCCCATTTACCTCTGGGCCCGTCGCAATGTCCCGGTCGAACAACTTCGCGGTGAAACCTTGCCGGAAAGCTCCACGTAAGTTCTCGCCTCTCTTTTTATGATCACGATTCCTACTGGCCTTCGATTCAACCACATCCTCGGTTTTCTGGCAGTGACCGTTGTGCTTTCCACGTCGCTTCGCGGAGTTGAAACCGTCGCGCCTGCGCCGACCAAACAGCCCTGGCCTCTCGTGCAACCAACCCCGTTGCCACCCGACGCATGGTACCGCACCAATTGCTCCGTCCGCGGCTTGGCAGGTGAAAAAGCGCCCACGGACAAAGGCCTTAATCCGTGGGAATCGACCTCCGAGTGGATGGAGTATAAGAAATGGATCGATAGTCGCTGGAGTTCCCTCGATCACGTTCGTCTCAGTGCGATGCGGAGTTGGGGCAACACCGAACTCGCTCCGTTACGCGCCGAAACACGAACGGTTTTCTATCCTTTCAGCGGGCCCGATGTGCTTTACGTCGATACTTTTTTCCCCAACTCCAGGTATCTCCTCATGGCTGGTCTTGAGCCGGTCGGCACCATGCCCGACCTCGCCAAGTTACACGAGGATGGAAAGCTCGACGCCTATCTCGGGCAGGTGAAAAATTCACTATCGACGATTCTGGCCGCGAGTTTCTTCAAGACAAAGGACATGAAGAACGACTTCAACAATCAGCTCGTGGACGGCCTCATGCCCGCGCTGGTCGTTTTTCTCGGACGTCAGGGTTACACCATCGACAGCATCCAGTACGTCTCCCTCGATCACGACGGCACACTGCATATCCGGAACGAAAAATCGGGCGCGCCCGGCGTTCAGATCACCTACTTTCAGGGTGACCGCAACAACTTGCGCGTCTTGTGCTACTTCCAAACCGACCTCGGTGATGACGGCCTGAAATCTAATCCCGGTTTTGTGCGCCTCATGCAGCGCATTGGACCCGGTGTCACTTATCTCAAGGCCGCCTCCTATCTTCTCCATGCAGATTATTTTTCGACGATTCGCAATGGCATCCTCGACGACAGCCTCGGCGTCGTGGAAGACGACTCCGGTATTCCTTTTCACTACTTCGACCCGAAACAATGGACCGTGACTCCTTACGGCAACTACACCGGGCCGATTGCGCTCTTCAAGGAACATGCCCAGCAGGACCTGACCGATTTTTACGCCAAAACGCCGCATCAACCATTGCCCTTCGGCAGCGGCTACAAATTCGTCGCATCAACTTCCTCGCTACTCGTGGCGAAGAAGAAATAACTTTGGAATTTGCCCCGCGTATTTAATTCGCATCCGGCAACACCGGTTGCGGAGAGGGTTTTAAAAACACGCAAAGCAGATCGTGTCGATCGCTTTCAATCATGTCTTCACGGCCCGCTTTTTTGAATAGCTGAATCAGGTTTTGGCCTTTGTCAGAATATCTGTTCCGGTTCACATAAACTGCGGAAAAGCCATAACTCTCAAGTTTTGGAACCAAGGCATCGAGTTCCATTTGACCTAGTTTCTGCTGCCACTCTTCCTGCGGACGCCCCTTGACCGTTCCGAAGGAAAAACGCAGATGATGAGAGTAAAGATAAGGGAGAAAATGATCGTACGGGTTAAGAAGAGGAGTCTCGGGGAATTCCATGATCGGCACTTGAAAGACCATGGCATTCGCAGGCAACCGCTTCTCCATCTCCTCTGCGAAAAGACGATCTGAAGTCACCGCCACGGCTGTTTCATCCAGGTCTCTCGTGGAAACCCACGGCGGCGTCTGATCCACTATAGAGATCAGCATCAAAAGAATTGCGAGACCATAAGCCAAAATCCTCTCCTTGAATTTCACCAATGACAAACGCCGAACCGCAAACATCAGCGCAATGCAAAGAATGAAAATACTATACCGTGCGGATGTCCGAAACAGTTCAAATCCCAAGGTTCCCATGATCCCGTTGATGCCCCCTACCGTCGCGTAGAGCAAAATCCAGAGGATCAGAAAGGTTTCAAGCGGTAATTTTGCATGCCCCGCCACACGTCTCAACGAAGCCATCACCAGCCATGCCAACGCGCCAAGTCCCAGCAGACCCAGGTAATCAGGAGGTGGCTGCTCACCCGGAAGAACCATGCTTTCCTTGAGATGGTTCACACCCCACGCGGCAAAAAAAGGTAAACGATGATCCGGTGGCGGGATAACGAGATCGACCATCTTCAATCCATAAAGGTTCAAGCCGTCGTAATTCCGAACCACGGCGTGACCATTCCCGCCATGAACAAGCTGGTAGAAAATGGTGTTCGAATTCACAATCACCAACGCCGCCAGTGCCGTTCCGATTACAGCCACCGCAGGCAATGCCCACCGCCAGCCACGACGCCACCATTGGAGAAGGCCACCGAATAAGACAAATTCGACGAATATATTGGTATAATACACATGCTGAATCCCCGTGATAAAAGCCACGATCAGGGCGAATTTAAAACGGTGCCCGCCAAACTTGATACCCTCGCCGCGCATGATCCATTCGCATACGACGAGGCAGAGCGGCACATGCCAATAGTACAAAACCGTGAGGTGATGAAGCCCGTGGGCAACCGCAAACCGGGAAAATGCAAAAGCCAATGCTCCGGCAAACGACCAAAGCCACGAACAGCTTAACATCCGGCACGCGACATAAAATGAAATGGCCGCAAGCGCCTGCCCCGCCATCACGGCAAAGTTTGCAGCCGCAAAAATCCCGATAATCCCTGCCAATAACCCGGTCAGGTAAATGAGCGGCTTTTCTGTTATGGGATAATCATCCCAATTCGCGCCATACGGTGCCCCCAGTTCCGGAATATTCGTAAATTGAAAAGGTCGAAAATAACCATCCCTTGCGGCTTTTACCTCCGCAAATACCGCCAGGGCATCTCCTTCGTTCGGATTGGAAAGATACGTCAGTGGCGTCTCCCAACTCTCAATCGTCCAGCGGTCATAGACCATGCACCAAGCCAGGATGACAAGGATTGCCAGCAGAGCGGCACGGATCAAATCCATCCGCAGTACGGTCCCTTTCTCGGTCGAAAAAAATTTGGCCATCGGAATGGGCCTATCATTCCGAATCACAGGCTCAAATCCAACACAAACAGCAGGCGACTACGAGTTACGCCGCAAATTCGAGGGCAGCAGGCCGAGTTCCGCGCGGTACTTGGCGACCGTCCGGCGGGCGAGGGGAATGCCGCGCTCGCCGAGAATCTTGACGATCTCCTGGTCAGAAAGCGGCTTGCTTGAGCTTTCGCGCGCAATCATCTCCTGGATCGCATCCTTGACGCTGGTATTCGACATCACCTCGCCCGTCGCGGTCTGGTAACCGGGCGTGAAGAAATACTTCAGGTCAAAAAGCCCGTAGGGCGTCTGCACATACTTGTTGGCAATGGCGCGACTGACCGTCGTTTCATGCACACCCACGACTTCCGCAACCTGATTCATGGTAAGTGGCTTGAGGTGGGCAACCCCTTGGTCAAAAAAAACGCGCTGCCGTTTCACGATCTCCGTCGCGATATTGAAAATCGTCTGCTGCCGCTGGTGAAGGCACTTGATCAAAAATTTTCCCGCCCGGATTTTTTCCTTCAAGTACTCGCGCAGATTCGGGTCGTGGCCATTGTTGACGAGCAAATCCTTGTAAGTATCGCTGATGCGCAGGCGCGGCACCGGATCCTCATTCATCACCACGATCCAATCGTCGCCGCTCTTCTGGATGGCCAGTTCCGCCTGGACGATGTTCTGTTTGTCATCCGAGCTAAAACTCGAACCGGGCCGGGGTTGCAGCGTCGCAATAAACTGGGCAGCGGCCTGTACCCGTTCCAGCGGCACTTTCAAGGCGCGGGCAATATCCTGATATTTTTTACGACCCAGTTCATTAAGACATTGCGAGACCATCACAGCTTCGAGTTCTCCGCTCTTGCCCAGGCGATCAATCTGGATGAGCAGGCATTCCCGCAAATCGCTTGCCGCAACGCCGACCGGATCAAACGTCTGGATCAAAGCGATGGTATTCTGGGCAACCGTATAATCGACCTGTGCCGATTGCGCCACCTCCACCAGCGGTATTTTCAGGAACCCGGCATCATCGAGATTGCCGATAATCTCCTCGCCCACCCGGAGCATCTCCAAGTTACTCGTGGCCAGGGTCAATTGCCGCTGTAAATGATCGGAAAGGTGAGGTGCTTCCACCTGCGAATCGAAAAGGAACTGGCGACGTTCTGCCGCCTCGGGATTATAATTCGAACTCGCGTTGTTGCTTTGGGAAAAATATTCGCGCCATTCCTCATCCTTCTGGCGCAACTCCTCAAGCTGCTTGTCCCAATCCTCGGTCTCCGGCTCGCTCTCCGTTTTCGGTTCATCTGCGGCTTCTTCCAGGACAGGATTGATCTCGATCTCCTGTTGCACCAGCGATTGAAGTTCCATCGCGGGCGCCTGCAAAAACTGCAACGACTGCTGCATCTGGGGCGACAAAGTCTGCCCGAGCGAAAGATTTTGATGAAGTCCTATGCCTGCCACAACGCTCCTATCCTACTCCCAAAACAGCAGGACGCAAGCACCTGTCATGCCATTTTCACATAAAACCTATTAACGACTTGGAGCGTTTTTGGTTTAGAATCCGTCATCCCGAGCGAAGGTGAGTCCTAAAGCTTGTTTGAGCGCATCGTCAACCCGAACCGCAGTCGAGGGATATGGCTCGAATTTGGGATAAGTCCGGGAGACGGCGAAAGATGTGTCAGCTCGTAAGGGCTCTCCTTTTCGCATGAGCGGCAGGCGGTAGTCCCCTTCGCTTTCCGTTTGTGCTGGATTGAAAAACCCTGCCCGCTAAACATCATCCCTCCATGCGCTTATCGGCCATCATGCTATTGTTCAAGGAGCAGGCTTTTGTCGAGGCTGGCATCCGCGCCATTTACCCCGTCGTCGATTCCATCTGCTGTGCCACGCAGAGAGATCGCAACTACGGCGGTGATCCCATCCAACCCGATCAATCCATTGAGACTTTGCTGCAAATCCCCGACCCGGAAAACAAAATCCGCCTCGTGGTTCAACGCGATTTGCGCGATGTGCCCGGGACGGAAAGCGAATCGCGCATGCGCAATGCCGCCATGGCTCTCGATCCGAAGGCCGACTACTACCTCATCGTCGATTCCGATGAAATCTGGCCAGCGGACGTTCTCCGCGAGGCCTGGGCCTATGTGCGCGAAACCCAATGGGCCGGTTACAGGGTTTCAAGCAACACCTACTTTCGAACATGGAATTACCGCATTGTCGAACCCGGTCCCGGCTACCGCCCCTTTGCTTTTCTGCGTCGCGGTTTTCTATTCCATTATCTGCGACAGATTGATTGGAAAGGCCCGGCCCGCTGGAAGGAATATCTACGCAAGGGACGCAAACCCAAGACCGTCTATCTTCCCCAGCACCTTCGATTGCACCACGGATCATGCGTGGGTGACGACACGCGCATTTTGACGAAACTCAAAAATTACGGTCACGCCGATCTCATCGACCCCACCTGGTTCGACCGTATTTGGAAAAATTTCCACCCCGGCATCCGTAATTTTCACTATTACCCCACCGAGGGACATCTCTACGAAAGCCTCGTCACCGTTCCGACCGAAGAACTCCCCGGCGAAGTGAAGGATCGCTCATGGCCGGAAGGCTGGATCGAACGCTGATAGCAAAAGAACACGCTTTGTCATCACCGCCCCCGCGTCACGCCGCTGGACGCCACCGCTTGAAAACTTCCGCCAATGCTTCCTCCAGCGGGCGCATTTTGACGCCACCCTGGATAAGTTTTGAGTTGTCGAGCAGGCAATTGGAACGAATCGCCTTGGCCACCTGATAAAATTCCTGGTCATTGCGCCAAAAAATCGGCTCCCAGTCGGGGCGAAGATTCTTCCGGATCAACTCCGCAACTTCCCGCGTCGAGCAGTAGCCCGAATTGACCACATTATAAGGCCCGCCCTCAAGCCCCAAGAGCCACGTATCCAGGCAGGCCGAGGCGAAATCCCCCAGGTGGCTGATCGAATTCCAGTTTTGATAAACCTTCGGATAACGCTGGATTTTCGAGAGATAATTCCGCGAAAAATCATGTTCGTCAAAAGGAATGCGCAAGCGCCACACGTAAGCCTTTGGAAAATGCAAAAGCATCTTTTCCGCCACATCCTTGGTCCCGCTGTAAAAACTGCAATTATCCTGCGCAAAAGTAAAATTCGCCGGGTCGCTTTCGATGAATCCCTGCACATCGGTTGAACGGCTGATGAGCTTCTTTTGCAGGTCAGGAAGATTCAAATCGATCTCCACTTTCCAGGTTCCGTCTGCGGACTTGAACTTGGCGCCGTTATAAATGCAGCCCGAGGAGACGCAGCCCAGTTGAGTATCAGTCACCTCACACGCCTGGGCAATGGTCTGCGCCAGTACCACATTGCCCAGGATCGTCTCCTTTCGCTGGCTCTCGCACGCATCGACATTCGGTTTTCCCGTAAATCCTGCGGCATGAATGACCAATTTGGGCCGCTGCTCTTTCAACGCCGCTCGCAAAAGATTGAAATCGGAGTAATCGAGCGTCGACCGAGAAATACTCTGAAACGCGAGATTCCGCCGCGCCAGTTCCCGCTGGAAAGCGTTGCCGACATAGCCCGAGGCGCCGAGGAGAAAAATCATGGTCGATGTATCTTAAATGAGGGGTTTGGAAAGCCTGTATCCGGCGCTCTTATTTTGGCCGAAAGACAAGCCGGGGATACTATCCATGCCCGGCATGACAGGCAAACTGTTCTTGTTCCGCTCAAGCAGCGCTGTTTAGCTTGAAGCGAATTTACCATGCGTCGAACCATTCTGATCGCGGGCGGATATCCGCACCATCTCGCCCAGGCCGTCACCCAGGCCTTCACCGCGAATGGATGGGAGGTCGCTTCCTTCGACCTCTCGCCCGAATCCCCCTGGCATCGCCCCTTCGTCAAACCGATCCGCAAACTCATTCACAACCTGCGCATCAAGCGTCATCCCGAGACATTCGATAAGACCATTATTTCCAATCTCGGCTGGCGCAGCCATCAGTGGTGGAAACGCATGCAGCAGGTTCGCCCCGACGCGGCCCTGATCCTGCGCGGCAATCGCATCGCTCTGCCCGAGTTAAAGGCCGCCGCCGCCAGTGGCTACCCCCTCTTTTGCTGGATGCTCGAGCCAACCACCGCTCTTTCGAGTTTCCTCCTCGAGGCGCAGGCGCGGGTGCATCGGGAAGTTTTCGTCTATGCCCATAGTTACCTCGATGAACTGAAAAATGTCGGCGTGCAGGGCATCTACTACCCCCATCGCGCGATGGAAATGCCCCCCGAAACGCAGTTGCTCAATCGCCAACGCCGTTACCAATGGTCTTTCCTGGGAAGTCACTCCCCCTGGCGCGAAAAGATTCTGCGCGCATTGCTGCCCGAGTTCCCTCATGGATTCCTTCAGGGCCCGCGCTGGAGCCGCCTGAAAAAAGATCCCCTCTTTCGAGATGTCGTGCATGAAGGCTACTTCGGCCAGGAACAGTGCGTGGCGCTCTATCTCGAAAGCAGGGTCGGACTCGACATCAGTGGCAGGGCCGAACCCGGTGCCAGCGGCCTGACCATGCGCGTCCCCGAACTGCTCGCCTGCGGGTGCAAGGTTCTGCTGCAATCCTCTCCCGAAATCAAGGTTGTGCCGTGGAACCCCGGAGATCGCCTGCTCGTTTATCAAACGCCGGAAGAACTGCTCGGATTGATGCGCCGGGAACTCGCTGCCTCCGGGAACGACACCGCGACCAGCGAAATTATCGCCGCCGCCCGCAACGTCGTTGGCCATCAAGTCCTCGTTGACCACGTCATGCGCGCCCTGGAAAAAACCTGACCCGCGAAAAATCGATTACTTCCGATGCGCAATCCGGCCCAACTCGGATTCGAGCCTGATCTTGACGAAAGGCGCCAGGTCGAGCGGCGATTCCTTCACCGCCGGGGACAAATCGCGCTCCGTGTTGGTGCGGTCAAAATGAACATCCGCGTCAAAATAGGGCCGGATTTCTGTAACCGCCTTGTCAAAAAGTTTGGAAGCCGTCGGCAGATCGGAACGCTTCAAGTCCGGCTCAAAGCGAATCTTCAATCCCGGGATCATCGCTTCAAGAATCTTGGCAATATCGCTGAAATTCGAGGAACGCGGCGCCGTGAGATGATACGTAAGGCCGGGCCCGGACGGCAACCGCGCCAGGTCGATCATCGCGGCAATGACCCAGTCGCTATGAATCATGTTGATGCTCGCCGTCCGGCGCAGACGAAAAACAAATGGCTCGCCCCGCTTCACCGCCAGTGCCACCGCATAAGCGCACGCATCGACCATCTTGAATCCGCCCGTTCCGCCCACGTCATCGACCACCACGCTCGGACGAAAAATAGCTCCCGATATGCCGCCGGCAAAAGCCCGGTGCGCGCTCGTCTCCGCCGCCAGCTTGGAAGCCTCGTACGGATTGCGAAACACCTGGTTCATCCTGCTCTCGGATTCCAGCGCCTTGCCCGGACGCTCGCCCACCACGTACGCCGTGCTCACATGATAGAAAGGCCCGCACTTGGGAGTCTTGAGGCAGGCCTCCACCAGTTGCGCGGTGCCCTCCGCATTCACTTCGTTTATTTCCTTCGCGACCTCCTCGCATTCAGCCGTCAGCGAAGTTAGCGCGGCAAAATGCCATAACCCGCCGTCGGTTTGCAGCAACGCCTTCAGTTGATCCTTCCCCAGTTGGCGAACATCGCCCTCGACCAGTGTCACCCGCTTTTCATTTTGGCGTAGCCAGGACTGGAAAGCCTCGGTCTGAAAAGAGGCCGACGCCTTGCGAACAAGCAACGACGCCCGCAGCTTCGGATCGCGCTGAAAAGTACGCCGCAAAAAGGCGAAACCCAGCGCTCCCGTGGCCCCGGTTAACGCAAGTCTTTCAGGCAGATAGGCATCCATGATTGGCGAAGAGCAATCGCTCACACTAGCCATCCTGGCCATGAGAGCAATGGCAAAATCCGGTAGTGGTGCAATTTGAAACTCCGCGAGGAGATTTCTTCGAGTATTCCGTCATCCTGAGCTTGTCGAAGGATCAGCTCCCGGTAAATAGTCACGTCAGGAATGAAGCGGGCACTTTCCGGAAGCTGATCCTTCGACAAGCTCAGGATGACGGATGGTTTCAATCCCCCGCCGCTTGCGGTATGCAGTTGGTAGCCGTTGCGCGCCGCGCAACGGTGCAGTGGTAGCCGCCGATGGCCCATCGGCGGTCGCCCCCCATCGCAACTCAAACCCCAAACCCCTCTCTTCACAGAGCACCACCCTACTCAGTAGGGCTACGCGCATTCTTCCCGGGAATCTCGTATTCGTCTTCCGGGGGCGTGTCGCGAATATCGGCGCCGTAAATCGATGAACTCAGCGTCAGGTCCTTTAGAATCGTAAAGAGGTAGATTTTTTTCGGATAGTAATCGCGGTATTTGGTCACTTCGCGTTCGTCGATCACGCGAAAACCATACTTGGCGAAGATGCGCCCGCCTCGGCGCGTTTCGTAAGCGACGACCTGCGCATAAACCTGTTTCTCGCCATGATCGAGCAGGTACTTGAGATAAGCATCCAACATCTCACGGGACGCGCTCACGCTCCGCGCTTCGGGCCGCAGGTTAAAATGAAGATGAGGAATATCGGGCGGCGTGAACGGGTTTTCCTTGCGCGCCTTGGTGATGATCCAGCGCACGTAACGGCGGGTGTCCTTGTTGTAGGGGCGCGTGAAATAACGCCAAAGCCCGAGCAACGCAAGCCGGGGCAACAGCCACATTTCGTAACGCGCTTTGCGCTTGGGAAAACGCGAACCCATGATGTAACCCTTCACTTCGCCGTCGAGTTCGCACACGTAGGTCGATTCGGGTTCCACGTCGGTGTAGTAGCGCGTCAGGTAATCCACAAAAAGCTCGCGATCCTCAAAAACAGGATCAATGGGCTGGCTGAGAAATCCCGTGTCGGCGCAGATCTTGCGGACGATTTCCCGGTCTTCCGGGCGATAAGGTCGAATGACGCGCCGGGCAGGGGAGGGAAGCGGAGATGTTTCCACGGCCGTCAGGCGGGAGCGAATACGTTGTCCGGGAGTGGCCGCTTGGTGAGTTCATTGACGGCATTCGCAATCGCCTGCTGCAATTTTTCGCCCCGGATCAGGCTTGAATCGTTGACCAGGTGAACCGAGGCAATTGCCTCCGCTTGCAGCAGCTCGGGAGGCACGCGCAAAAACACCCGATAGACCAAAAGATTCCCGAGCGAATTATTATCAGCGAGAGACAAAAGATAATTAACCAGTGCACCCACACGCAACGGTCCGCGTGGACCTTGTGCAGACGGGGTAACGTCCGTGGCGGACGATGCCTCGATGATTTTTTTCTCGATGGGCAAGGGAAGTGGCGGTGGAGGCGTGCTGCTCTCCGTTCTTGGCGCGTGCCACACGACCGCAGGCGTAACCGTTGATCCGATGGCCGACACACTCGGTGCGCCAGTCCGTTTCAAGTATTGATCCAGGCTGATCGGTTGTTCCTCGATCCAGCCTTGTTGCAAAAATTTTTCAGTCAAAGGGAGAGCGTCAGCAAAACTGATTTCCATGCTCAAGGCAACCTCCGCGAGGCTCCGCTGGCCATCAAAGCCAAGCAGCAGTTTCCACTCGGGCGCATGCAAACGTATCGAGCCGGTGTCCCGTTCGTAAGCCGCCGTGCGTTTGTAAATTTCAGTGCCAGTCATGGGGAAGATAAAATTAAGATTGAATTGATTCCGAGGAGGTAAGCCCAAGGACAAGATAGGCGAGTTCGTTGTGCCAGGAAATAGGCTGCACAAAAACAGCCGGGGGCATTTCAATGGGATCGTCCGGAACGGTGCTGAAAATGTGAGGCTCGGAGACGTGCAGCGACGGGCCAAAACGTTTGTGCACATTATGCGCAATCTCGCTCGTGATATCGTTCATCACATCGAGGCAATTTTCTTCCGTGAACCTCCCCTCGCTGTGGCGCGCGGTATAAAGCTGCTGTAAAAACGGCTGCGAGGCCGTGACATAGACAAAGCCTTCCGCTCCCCCCTTCAAATGGATCAGTCCGGTGTAAGCGGAAAAAACAAGCGTTTGAAATTCAAGCGTCGGATTGCGCAACGCGATCTCGTTACCCGTGATTTTATTGAGATAAGCCAGGGTGACGTCAAAAAAATAATAAATGTCTCGTTCGTGGAGCGGCATACCAGGTCATCCAGTATTAAGTCGTGGTGCAAGGATGTCGAGTCCCTGATAAGTGGTGCTTTAATTCGCCTGAAATTATCGAAAAAGAGTTGTCATTCCGAGCGAAGTCGAGGAATCGGTATTTGCTCTCAAGAATAATTTTTCAAACCGATTCCTCAACTTCACCTCGGGTAAGCATTTTGCCTGGTCACGATTTTTCATCTCGGTTCCGTTCGGAATGACATGGTTTATGAGTATGAGTGATTGCCCGCATATCGATCAAAACTCAACGCTTGATCGGCAGCAACTTGTCAGTCTTGACCAGGTCAATATCGAACGTCCCATAGCGAAATTCAAGTTCGGCATGGAGCGGAAGATGACGCGCATCGTCGGTCATCCACAAGAGCAGATGGCCCTTATGATGCGTGCCCTTCGTTGGCAGTACCAGGATGCGCAGCAACGGTTGGGCTGGCCATTTACCCCAGGCGCGGGTTTCGCGTGCCTGACATTCGGCCTCTGACTCCGTTTCGGAATTACTTTCGTACACGTACAGCGTCCGTTTGTCGCCCGGCTTCCACGGGCCGGCGCGAAGATGGTAGAGCAGCGTGCCGATGTCATCGACGGCATTCTCGGTGATGGGAAATGTCTTCGTTTCCCCCTTGCTCCAGATTTCGCGAGTGGCCACGCGCTGCGAATAATCGACTCGTGTCCGTTCCTTGATGGCGCGACTCGGTTCAAAGCGGTACTCGCCATATTCGGTCGAACGCCACGGAGTAGGCGCGAGGAGACACCAAAAGTTTCCCGTAAAAGGATAAACGGTATCGACCAGCCCACGCGAAACTAGGCCAAGATTAAACTCCCAATGATCACCTTTGTCTTTGGCCACGAAAGTCCCTTCCGCCGCTTCGAGAGCCGTCCACGAAACGAGATAAGTAAGCGTTTCGCCATCGGCCCAGGGCAGATGCTTGAAATCAACCAGCGGCGAGGGATGAGGAGCCGGTTCCGCCGTGGGCACGGGAGAATTGCCCGACGCAAAAGCCAGCCCAAGAACCGAGACAAAAACGAGCGCGCGCTTCATGCTGGCATGGACACGAAAGGAAATAATTTCCTAACCCTTGTCCCGTTTCAGGAGATTCGTCCGGGCGCGTTCAAGTGCGGCGCGTTCCTCCGCGTCGAGACTGCCAACGCCCTGCTTGGAAATTTTTTCCAGGATCTCATCAATCGACTCGGTCACTTTCTTATCTTTCAAGATTTTGAAATTATGTTGGCGAATCAGCTTTTGCGCGCGCCGTTCCTCCATCCAATCGGTCAGCCATGCCATGCCGCGTCCCGCACCGACCACGCGCATCCCAAAGTACCCGACCCCGCTGCATATCCACAAAATAATCAGGCTCGTCCAGAGATGATAGCCCACATCCATCAGCGAATAGATGGCCAGGAGCACCCACGCCCATCCCTTCGCCGTCAGATTAACAAACCAGATATTGATAACCACGCCGGGATAAATCGTGGCGAAGGCAACGAACACGCCGAAGACACTTTCCGTGCCGCCGAGATGATTCTGCGGCCAGCCCAGTCCGATCAGGCAGAGAAGCAGCGCGGGAATAAAGATCAACGCGCCGTAAAGCTTCAGGAAGGTCTTCCGTCCCACGAATTGCTCGACCTCCCGCCCGGCGAAATAGAGAAATCCCATCGCAAAAATAAACCAGAGCGACGGCATGAAAATGACATAGCTGGCTAGTCGCCAAACCTCCCCATGATTAAGCACCTGATAAGTATCGAGGGACAACGCCATCTCGACCGCAACCGGACTCCCCATCGACATGCAGAGCACCGCGACGACCAGCGCAACGCAGTGCAGAATAATTAAAAGTGTGGTGACGTAAATCGGTCGCCCTTGTATCCAGAAAAGCGGGCGATAATCTTCGGATCTTTCGTAAATCATGACGCAATGTTTCCACTCCTAGATTAAGCGGGGTCTGCGGCGGTGTCTAGGCGCTACCTGAAAAAGGCCGCCTGCGTTCATGGTAGGGACGGCAGTCCCATGCCGTCCCATATGGATGGGACACGAAGGGACTCGTGTCCCTACCTCGCACCTAGGTAGCCGTCGACCTCCGGGCGACGGTGCAGTGGTAGCCGCCTCGGGCCCCGAGGCGGTCATGGCGTAAGCCATAATTAAAAAAGCCTGTCATCCTGAGCTTGTCGAAGGATCAGCCTCCGGAAAGTTACACTCTTATCGCTGTGTTCCGGGCCTTATCGGGAGATGATCCTTCGACAAGCTCAGGATGACAGCCTTTAAGGAACCGTAACCGACTTCGCTAGGTTGCGCGGTTTATCGACATCACGCCCCAGGATAACCGCCATGTGATACGCAAAAAGTTGCAGCGGAATCACGCTCAGGATCGGCGCCGTATATTCGGGAGCCTCCGGAATGTAAAAGACATCGTCGGCATGTTGCAGAATATCCTCGTCGCCTTCGGTTGCCACGGCGATGACCGAGCCTTTGCGGGCCTTCACCTGCTGCATATTATTGACGTTCTTGTCGTAGGCACCGTCTTTCGGACAGAGGAAAACACTTGGCGTCTTTTCATCCACCAACGCGATGATGCCGTGCTTGAGTTCCGCCGTGGGATGCCCCTCCGCATGGATATAAGTGATCTCCTTCATCTTCAACGCCCCTTCCAGCGCGATGCCGTACTGCATCTGACGGCCAAAGAAGAGCATCGAATCGATGTCGCGATATTTCTCCGCGATGCGCCGGATGTGATCGCTTTGCTTGAGAATCGAAGTGATTTGATCGGGGAGCGCCTCGATGGCTGCGATCATTTCGCGTCCCTGTGAGGCGGAAAGAAAACGCATCCGGCCCAGGAGCAAGCCAAGCAGAACAAAAATGACAACCTGTGACGTGAACGACTTCGTTGCCGCAACGCTTATTTCCGGCCCGGCATACATATAGACGCCGCCATCGGTTTCGCGCGCGAGGGTGCTGGCGACATTATTACAAATACCGAGAACACGATGACCCTTGCGCTTGGCTTCCCGCAACGCGCCGAGGGTATCCTCCGTCTCACCGCTTTGACTGATGGCGAGAACCAGTGTGCGACGATCCAGAGGCGAATTGCGCAACCGAAATTCGCTCGCCCAATCGATCTCCACCGGCACATGCGCCAGCGATTCGATGATATATTCCCCCACCAGGCCAGCATGGAGCGCCGTGCCGCAGCCGGTGATCACGATGCGATCTATCTCCCGCAACTCCTGTGGCGTAAGATTCAACCCGCCGAGTTGCGCCGTGCATTCTTCCAGGTTGAGGCGACCCCGGACGGCATTCTGGATCGAGAGAGTCTGCTCAAAAATTTCCTTGAGCATGTAATGCGGGAAATCACCAAGATCGGCTTCACCTGCGTCGTAATTGATCTGGCTGATTTCGAGACCCGCTTTGTTATGGGTGAGTGATTTGAGCCGGTAACCCTGGCGATCCACCGTGACCACGTCGAAATCACGCAGGTGCGCCACGGTCTGCGTATGCGCCGCGATGGCCGCAGTGTCGCTGGCGAGAAAATGTTCATGCTGCCCGATGCCCAGGACAAGCGGACTGCCGCGTCGCGCACCGACCATGACATCGGGCTGATCCTGATGCACGGCGACGAGACCATAAGTGCCCGTGACTTCGCGCAGCGCTTCCATGACCGCCATTTCAAGACGATTTCCCGTCTCCACGTCGAGCGCGTCAAAATGAAAGCCGATCAAATAGGCCAGGACTTCCGTGTCGGTCTCCGTGCGAAATTGAAGCCCCTTGTCCTGAAGTTTTTTCTTCAGGACACCGTAATTTTCAATAATGCCGTTATGCACGATGGCCAGCTTGCCGGAGGCGTCGGTGTGCGGGTGGGCGTTGATATCGGTCGCCTTGCCGTGAGTGGCCCAGCGCGTATGGCTGATCCCAAGGCTGCCGTGGAGAGGATGACTGTTCAGCGCGCGCTCCAACTGGTCGATGCGCCCCACTCTCTTGGTTATTTCCAAGCCTTTGCCGTTGAGCACCGCGATGCCGCTCGAGTCGTATCCACGATATTCGAGACGACGTAATCCTTCCAAAAGAAGCGGTTGGGCTTCCTTATCCCCGAGATAGGCAACAATTCCACACATAAGCGAACCTACTAGTTGCCACGATGAACAGGCAGCGTCAAGGACGGGGGGGCCAAAAGGTAATGTAGCAATCTACCGAAAATGACCGAAGCAGAGCCGTCATTCCGAGCGAAGTCGAGGAATCGGTATTTGCTCCCAAGCAGGTTTTTTCAAACTGATTCCTCAACTTCACCTCGGGTAAGCATATTGCCCGGTCACGATCTTTCGGCTCGGTTCCGTTCGGAATGACGCCATGATTTATGAATAACTCATGTGCCGGACCAACTTCTTCGGGCACCGCACACCCCAACCTACTACAAACCCGTTGACGACGACTGGGGTTGAGCCCCCGGATCGTGAATCGTTTGGTTCGTTATCGTCGTCTGGCCGTTTGGTTCAGTGGGCATCTGCATCTCCTTGCGGATATGATAGAGGCCGTCGAAAAGGACTTCACCGGTATGGGCATCGACAAACTGAATCTGGATCTTGTAGAGGTTATCGTTGAAATTCCCGCGTAACTCCGCCTGCACCCGGTAATCGGGATCGCTGCTGACCTCCACCGGCGGCGGAAGCTCCTTTCTGCTCTTGATTTTCTTCGGTGCCGTCAAAATGAGAGGGGGCAGTTCCCGCTCAATGTACCGTAATTGCTCATGAGAACCGACCAGGAGACGATCCCGCAAAAGAGAGTTATATGGTTCAGTATCGACCGGCCCATCAATGACGCTCGTCACGCCCATAAATTGCACCATCGGCGGTTTCGGGGCATTCGTCACCTGCGGCAGTTCGCGAATGGCATGGGCCGCATACTGCCCGGCAATGGCGATATTATCCGCCTCGATGAGCGTCTCTTTCTGCCCCGTGGCTGATTGCGGTAACTGCGACTTGCTGGTGTCGTCAGTCGTCGCGCAGGCCGCGAGTGCCAATGCGCCAACAGCCACCATCACTCCATGCTTCATTCTTCCAATCGTCTTAAAAATAATCATACGTCACACATCCTGTTCTCCCCTACTAAATCATAAAAAGGCGCACACAACGATACAAAGATTCTGGGAATGTATCAATTTGACCGATTGTTGGAGCGGCGGTCACGTTACTCATAAACCATGGCGTCATTCCGAACGGAACCGAGCCGAAAGATCGTGACCGGGCAATATGCTTACCCGAGGTGAAGTTGAGGAATCGGTTTGAAAAATTCGACTTGGGAACAAATACCGATTCCTCGACTTCGCTCGGAATGACAATTCCGCTTCGGTAATTTCCGGCAAATTGACACACTACAAAGATTCTTGAAGCAGGGTTGCGCCCCCCGCCAGTCCTCGTAATATCGTTCATACGTTTCAGTTGGTGTCTCGATCCTTTAAGCTTATGTCCACTCCACCCCAGTCCCGCCCATCTCCCTACCGCTGGCCCATCCGCATTCTTGCACTGGTCATCCTCCTCCTCGCCGTTCGTTTTCTCATGCCGGGCCGGGTCAGCCCTGCCTCGGAATTACGCCGCATTAACATCGTTCCTCCCTTTTCTTTGACGGAGCGAAGCGGCAAAACCATCACAAATCATGATCTGGTTGGTAAAATTTGGGTCGCCGACTTTATTTTCACCACCTGTCCCGGCCCCTGTCCGCTCATCACCGCCAGCATGGTGCGCCTCCAGGAAGCCGTCGCCCACGATCCCCACGTGCAACTCGTAACCTTCACCGTCGATCCGCAGGACGATACCCCGCCCATTCTCGCCGCCTACGCCGACAAATTTGGAGCCGATCCCAACCGCTGGTGGTTCCTCACCGGGGCCGAAAAACCGCTCTATGACCTTATCCAAAACGGTTTCTACCAGGCGGTTCAGGACAACCGGGGACAACCTCCGGAAGAAGGTCAATTTATCGTCACCCACAGCACGAAAATGGTTCTGGTCGATGCCGGTGGAACCGTGCGCGGCTTTTATGATGGTTCCGGTGCCGAGGGCCGGACCGAACTCCTCAAAAGCATCCAAATCCTCGAAAAAGAAGAGAAACAATGATATTTGCACTGACAGAAAATCCGGCCATTTCGCACCTGATCCATTCTCTCCCCGCAGTGAACGCCACGCTCAACGGCCTCACCACCCTCGTCCTCACCGCAGGCTGGATTTTCATCAAACGCGAAAACCGCGTCGCGCACGCCGCCTGCATGATCTCCGCCCTCGTCCTCTCCACCATCTTCCTCGGCTGCTACCTCACTTATCACATCGCCGGTGGCTTGACCAAGTTCACCACCCCCGGCTGGCCCGGTATCATTTACTATTTCATCCTCGCAACACACGTCCCCCTCGCGATGCTCATCCTGCCTTTCATTTTCGCCGCGGTCTATTTTGCCGCCCGCCAACAATTTGAAACCCACAAAAAAATCACCCGCTGGCTCTGGCCCGTCTGGATGTACGTCTCCGTCACCGGCGTAATTATTTATGTCATGCTTTACTGGCTTTTTCCCGGACAGCGCGTAGGATTTTAAAAACGTAACCCTAAACTCCGACATGACCCGAAACTTCTTAAGTTTATTTATCGGCTTGGTTTTGGGTGCGCTTATTACTTTTGCCTTTATTCACCACTCCCCCCGCCCTTGGGAGTATAAAACCGTTTGGTATGAGGAACAACATTACAAGGAAGACCTCTATAAAGCTGGAATGGAAGGCTGGGAAGTTACAGGGATAATACCTGAGCCTGGCGGTCAGCAAATGGGACTGCTCATTTTAAAACGACAAAAATAAGGCTCATTAAAACGGACACTAGACATTGGGCATTGATGCGTTAAATTTCGGTCACGTTCTTTGAAACATTTTCGCCGGAAGATAAAATCTCCCGGCACACGATTTACCCTGGGAAGTACGTGATGTGGGCCTATGTCTTTCGTCCTATAAACACGAAAAAGGGGACATAAGTCGCTGGTTTAAACGCCACGCCTTCACTGGAAGGCGGGATCTCCACGATCGTCCCCGACCTATAGTGAGGGTCGAAAGTCCTGCTCACCACGGCTTCCTGGGGTAATATTTTTTTAAAGATTGTCATCCTTTGGTAGCCGCGGCAGCAAGCCGCACCCTGAGCGAAGCCGAAGGGGTTGTCGAAGGATCAGCTCCCGGAAAATGTTCGGGTTATCGATAAATTCATCTTTCTTTCCGTCATCCTGAGCGGAACCGAGCCTGAAAGTGCGACTCAGGCGCATGGTTAACCCGAGGTGCAGTCGAAGAACCTGCCTCGATAAACCAAACGTGAAGAAGGCGTCGTAAAATTTCCAAACACCAGAACGGACTCCCCGCTTGTCGCTCATTCGCAAAAGTCAAAGCAACCTGCTTTACAAAAATCCCATTAATCCTGTCCAAAACCGCCTTCCGTCATTCCGTTAATTCCGTCAAAAAATTCAGCGATCCCCCTATTCCCAGATCGCTACATCATTGTCAGCCGGGACTCTTCTCGGTTATGCTCAACGTTCCATGTCGTTCATCGTCCAGAAATACGGCGGCACCTCGGTGGGCAACCCCGAGCGCATCCGCAACGTCGCCGCCCGCGTCGCCGAGGCCCGCAAGGCCGGCCACCGCCTCGTCGTCGTCGTCTCCGCCATGTCCGGCGTCACCGACCATCTCCTCAAGCTCGCCCGCGAAGTCACCCCCGAGCCGAGCGCCCGCGAACTCGACATGATCCTCTCCACCGGCGAGCAACAAACCATCGCCCTCACCGCCATGGCCCTTCACGCCCTCGACGTCCCTGCCGTCTCACTCACCGGCGCGCAGGCCGGCATCGTCACCGACCGCCTCCACACCAAGGCCAAAATCTCCAATATCGCCCCGAAGAAAATTTTGGAATATCTCGATTCAGGCCACGTCGTCATCGTCGCCGGATTTCAGGGCCAGAACGATGACGGCCACATCACCACGCTCGGTCGCGGTGGCTCGGACCTGACCGCTATCGCCCTCGCTGCCGCGCTCAAGGCCGACACCTGCGAGATTTACACCGACGTTGACGGCGTTTATACCGCCGACCCCCGCATCGTCCCCAACGCTAAAAAGATCAACGAAATTTCCTACGACGAAATGCTGGAACTCGCCAGCCTCGGTGCCAAGGTCATGCAGGCCCGCTCCGTCGAATTCGCAAAAAAATTCAAAGTGAAGTTTGAGGTGCGCTCAAGTTTCAACCATAATCCCGGAACACTCATACGAGAGGAACACGCAGCCATGGAAGATGTCGTCTTACGCGGAGTCAGTCTGGAAAAAAATCAGGCCAAGGTCACCATCATCGGCGTCCCCGATAAACCGGGCGCCGCCGCCGGAGTCTTTTCGGCGCTCGCCGAGTCGGGCACCAACGTTGACATGATCGTCCAAAACGTCTCCGCCCAGGGCACCACCGACATGACGTTTACCATCAACAAGGATGACCTCCCCCAGGCGCGCAAAGTCATCGAGGCGCAGGTCGCCAAGGTCGGCGCCAAGGGACACACCGCGCAGGACGGCATCAGCAAACTCTCCGTCGTCGGCATCGGCATGCGTTCGCACACTGGCGTAGCGGCAACCTTGTTTCAGGCACTCGCTCAGGCGGGCATCAACATCCAGATGATTTCCACCAGCGAAATCAAAATTTCCGTCATCATCAACGAAACGGAAGGCGCGCGCGCCAGCCAGGTCGTCCACGACGCCTTTAAGCTCGGCGCCTGATTGAGATCACGGCCTCTCTTCGTTCCCAAGTTCTTCTCGTTCCCAAGTTGCACTTGGGAACGAAGCAACTCACAGCGCCGCTGGTTGATCCGAGGAAATTTTCGCCGCATCCACCTTTTTCTTCAGGTCATCAAACGTACGCGCCGTAATACTGTCGGGCTCAAAAAACATGCGATCCTCCGTAAACTTGATTCCTTCCTTTGCCTGGTGAACCTGGCCATCTTTCAGGCACGTCTCAACGTAGGGAACAATCAGGCCTAGCAGCAAAGTGCCACCACCCTGGTCGGCAAAATCGCGAATCGCCTTTTGATAATCGAGCTTCGCCCCATCCCAATCTTTCGCATCCATTTTTTCCATGATCCCGATGGTGCTTCCCTGGATGCCGAGATCGAACCCCTCGCTCCGATTCGCCATGATGATGCTTCGCTGAAGATTCTCCGCCTCGGGATCATTCGCCTGCTTCAGCGCGGCCAGCAAATGTTGTTGCCCCGCCACCTTCATTTCCGGAAATGTTGTGAACTGCGTGATCCATGCCTGATAAAAAGCCTTTTTCTGATCCAGGTCGACGTTGCTCAGTTCCAGCAACGCGCCCTCCATCTTCCACGTCCCGGCCCACTCCGGCATGATCGAACGCGCATCATCAAGAATTTGCCGACACGACGGATCATCGACATGAAGCCGCGCCCACGCCAGCGCTGTCATGGCCGATTGATAATTGGAATTTTTCGCCCCGGTTTTGAACAGATTCGTAAGAACGGTATCGTCAATTCCCTGCCAGGTTTGAGGATCAATCGCATAACCCTTCGGATAATTCTGGCTCGCGTAGCGCCCGCAATCCAACTCCCATTTGCCTGAACTCGAAAGATACCCAAACCACGCGTGCCCACCCCCCGTGCCCTGGCCATGAAAGAAAATGGTCGGAATGCCGCGGCCCTTGCCGAGAATCGAGGCGTAGTAGGCTTGATCCACGCAAATGCCTCCCATCTTCTCGATATCGCTCAGCAGGTAGGTCTTCCCCGGCCAGTTAAAAACGATATTCTCATTTGGCTTTACCCGCGACTCGTCGTACTTGATCGAGAAAAAAGCGTCCCCAAAATGCGAATAGGAAATGTGACTCTTCTGCGCGTATTCGAGTTCCGACAACTTAACCTCGCTATCGACCAGAAACTTCAGGTTCTCAACCGTGATCTGGGTCAAATCCAGCGCCGTCTTTTTATTTCGATTCGCCTGCACATAAAAATTGAACCGTTCTACCACATCGAAATTGCCAATCGGCACCGCCGCCTGCGCGACCTGGTTATGCGGCCAACTCCACGGAAAAGCCTGGTCAAAAACCAGGCTGTAGGCGACACCCAGCGCCGCATATTCATGAAGATCGTCCAGATTGGCCTGGGCCAGCAGAATCAACTTTTGCAGCGCCTGCTTCTTGTTATCACGCGGATCAAGTTTCTTGACGAACAAATGCGAAATCGACTCATCCTTCCCCAGCGCGATAAAGGTCTTGAGATTGTCCGCATCGGCTAGGGAAGTGGAGCTGGCCACGCCCAGTTCAATCCACTCCAGGTGCTCCATCCAGCCTTGGAAATCGGCCTGTGAAAAACAGGAAGCGCCATCCTTCTTGTAACTCGCTTCCAACTGGGTTTGCAAATCCTTCGCCGCCTTGGGCCACGAATCGGGAGTCGGATTTTGCGTCCACCACGCCTTCTGCGAATCGCTGTCCCATGCAGGCAGCGGATTTTGCGCCCGGCACACGAGCGCTAAACTAATAAAGAAAAAAACAATCAGGCCCCTTTGCATACAAAGTCTTCCTTTGAGCATTCGGGGCTGCATCGGACGATGCAAATTCCCTTACTTTTTAGCAGCAGCTTTTTTGGCGATGATGCGGTCATTCTTCGCGGCGCGCTTGACGCGGCGGCGAACTCGTTTACGTCCTGGATAATCTCCCATAGACAAAAGATGATGCCCGCCATATCCCTTCGCGGCAAGGAAGTTTAATTTCCCTGGATCGACTCCCCCCGAAGTTGGGTAGCCGTCGACCTCCGGGCGACGGTGCAGTGGTAGCCGCCTCGGGCTCCGAGGCGGTCATGGCGTAAGCCATAATTCAAAAAGCCCGTCATCCTGAGCGAAGCCGAGCCTGAAAGTATGAGTCGAGCACATGGTTTACCCGAGGCGCAGTCGAAGGATCTGTCCCGATAAACAAAACGTTAAAAAGGCGTCACAATGTTCCAAATGCCAAAAAGGATTCCCGCTTGTCGCCCAGGCAAAAAAGACACTCGGTCTCACAACCTCTCCTACACCGCATCCGAAACGCTCGACAGCGTAAACTCATCCACCAGCAGCGTTGGCACCGCAATCGGAATCCCAATCGACTCCTCGCCATAGGTACGCACCGACGGCCCCATCGCCGTAACCTTGTTCAGCATCGCAACAGGACTCTCGTTGAACCGAAAATTCTGCACCGGCTTCGTGATCTCCCCGTGTTCGATGAGAAAAACTCCATCGCGGGTCAGTCCCGTCAGCAACACCGTTTGCGGATCAACCTCGCGGATGTACCAGAACCGCGTGATCAAAAGCCCGCGCTTGGTCTGCTTGATCATCGCCTCGGTCGAAGTCGTTCCGCCCACCATCGTCAAAGTCGTTGGCCCCGGCACCGGCTGGCCTCCCGATTTCTGCGCCCAGTAACGACCGCACTGCAAATTTTTCAGGATACCCCCGTCGATCCAGACCGTGCGTTGGGTGGGCAAGCCATCCGTCGAATAAATCGATCCCGGCACGACGAGGTCATTCGGATCGGAATAAATCGTGATATTTTTGCCAAACACCGACTCGCCCAGGCGCGATCCGCCGCCCTTTTTCGTCGCGAAATTACGGCCTTCATCCGCCGCGCGCGCATCGAATTCCCCCCCGATCAAAATACCAATCAGGTCGGAAACCGCCGATGGCTCAAGAATCACCGTATATTTTCCCGGCGGCAAAGGAATCGGCTTCTGCGAACGAATCGCCTTGTCTATGGCCACTGACCCCATCGCGGCCACATCAAGCTTGCTGAAGTCATGGTGGGTTGTGCCCGCCCAACCCGAGCCGGTGCCATCCGGTGTCCGCGCCGTGATGGTATGTAAAGCATTGGTCTCCTGGTCGTAAACGAAAAGACCTTTGCTCGTCCCGAAACTCGAAAACGACGTCCCAATCTCCAAAAATCCGGAAGCCTGCAAATTTTTGGCCTGCGTCTGTTGAAGCACCGGTTGAATCGCCGCCGCCAGCATCTCCGATGAAGCCGATTGCGTGGCCGGGGAAAAAGCCGTGCCGCGCCCATATTTTTGCGGCCCGAGAGGCGGCAGAAATTCCGGATTCTCAGGAGCCAGTTTTGCCGTGCGTTCCGATGCATCCACCAGCGCCGTCAACCCCTCATCGCTCAAATCATTGCCCGATGCCGAGCCGACCCGTTTTCCAAAATGCGATTCAACACTGATTTCAACCCCGCTTGGTGAACCGTTGGTCGTCGCCATGTTTTGCGCGTATCGAATATGCCGGTCTTCATAGCCGCTGATCGACACGGTGCACGAATCGGCCTTGGAAAGAGCCACGATTTTCTTCGTGATGCCCTGCGTATCGGCTTCGGTCAGGATCATGCCAGTTCCTTTCGGGCGGTGTTGATCACGTTGACTTTCCGAAACCGCGCTGGCACCGCGCCATGCGACACCGGTGCCGTTTGTTCGGGCTGTCCCTTGCCGCAATTCGATGCCCCGCCGAGAAAATAAGTATTCTGGTCGCCAATCCCATCCATCGAATTCCAGAACTCAACCGTGCTGCCCTGATAGGCGACATCGCGCAACATCCCGCCAAGCTTCCCGTTCTTGATTTCGTAGAAAAGTTGGCCCCCGAATTGAAAATTGTGCCGCTGCTGGTCGATACTCCAGCTTCCATTGCCCACGATGTAGATGCCCCGCTTCACGTCGGCGAAGAGATCGTCCAGCGAACATTTTTTTGGATTGGGCACAAGCGAGACATTCGGCATCCGTTGAATGGGAAATGCCGACCAGCTATCCGCAAAGGCGCAACCGTTCGACGCTTTCTGCCCGATAAGTTGTGCCTGGCCGATCGCCATCTGGTAATTCACAAAAATCCCATCCTGAATGATGGGGAATTCACCGCCAGCCGAGCGCACGCCGTCATCATCGTAACCGACCGTGGAAAGTCCGCCCTCCTGGCTGCGATCCGCCACGATATTCATCAGCTTGCTGCCATACTTGAGCTTGCCCAGCTTGTCCGGCGTCACAAAAGTCGTTCCCGCAAAATTCGCCTCCCAGCCCAGCGCGCGATCCAACTCCGTCGGATGCCCCACCGATTCGTGGATCGTCAGCCAGAGATTGGTCGGATCAAGCACCAGATCATAAGCATCGGGATCGACTGGCTTGGCCTTAAGTTTTTCCCGGGCCTGCTCGGCGGCTTTCGCGGCTTCCCCGACAAAATCATAACCCAGGATATAATCATAACCGCTGCCCCGCGGTGCCGCCAATCCCGTGCGCGATGAGAAATGCCCCGTGGCCTTATCGACCACCGTCACCTCCGTCTCAGGCATGACTCGCACCCGGGTCTGCATGATCTGGCTGCCGCGACTCGAGGCAAAAAACTTTTCTTCGCGAACAAACGCAAAGGCCGCCGTCGCATAATCGGCCCCGGCTTTCAGAGCTGCTTCGTTAATCGTCATCAGCTTGCCGATCTTCTCGTCCGTCGGAATGATAAACGGATCAGCCTTCATCGGCATGTCCCACCTATCCCGATAAACAGGCACATCCTCCAGGACGAATTTGCGCAATTGCAGGGACTGGCTCGCCTTCGCCACCTGTACCGCGCGCAGTGTGGCCTGCTTGACCTCCTCGTCCGTGGCCAGCGGACTGCTCGCGTAACCCCACGTCCCGTCGAGCAGCACCCGCACCGCAAACCCCACGCTCAGTCCCGTTGACGATTCCTCCAACCGCCGCTCCTTGACCTCCAGATATTCGGTCTGGTAACGGCACAAACGAAAATCGGCATACGACGCCCCCTGGGACTTCGCCACGCCCAGTGCCATGTCCGCCAGGCGAATTTTTCCAGCCAAGTCGAGCTTCTCCGCAATCTCAATCGCCACCGCATGACGCGCCCCCAGAAAAAGCGTCGAGGGCAATAGCGTCGCGCAGGCGCATCCACCCACCGAACGAAGAAACGAACGTCGATTCACGGAAAAAACTGTGCTGCCCGCACCCGCAAAAGTCAAAGCAACCCGCTTTACAAGTATGTAGGCTCCCTCCGTCATCCTTCGGTAGACGCGCCCTGAGCGAAGCCGAAGGGCTTTTTATTAAAAAAGCCTGTCATCCTGAGCAAGCCGGGCTTGTCCCGGCGCTGTCGAAGGACCTCTAACTATTTCTTTCAGGTAGCCGTTGCGCGCCGCGCGACGGTGCAGTGGTAGCCGCCTCGGGCCCCGAGGCGGTTCCTTGATTCCGCCAAGACATCCTCAATTAACCCGAACGCCTCTCTCTCCCTCCGTCATCCTGAGCGGAACCGAGCCTCAAAGTATGACCCGGGCGCATGGTTAACCCGAGGTGCAGTCGAAGGACCTGCTCCGATAAACCAAACGCGAAAAAAGCGTCACAAAGTTCCAAACACCCAAAGAGACTCCCCGCTCGTCGCTCATTCCCTACCCTTGCTTCCACTGACGAAAAAACAAAAACCGGCGTCACCCTAAGGTAACGCCGGTCTTCATGCGAAAACGTATATTTAAACGCTCGCGTCGGGATTCTGATCCGCTGTTTCCTGCGAATTTTCCACCTCACGCGAACTCTGGCTGGGACGCTTATCCAACTTTGCGCCACTCACCACAATCTGCCGTCCCATAAAATCGGTACGGTTCAGCTTGGCGCCGGCTTCCTTTGCCGTTTCCAACGTCTCCATCTCGACAAAGCCGAAACCCTTGGAACGATTGGCATGGCGATCCATCGCGATCTCCACATTCTTCACCGCCCCCACCTTGGAAAAGAGATCGAAAAGATCGCTTTCCACCGCCTCGTAGGAAAGATTTCCCACGTAAAGCTTGGGAGAAACAATTTCCTGCGGCGGTATATCGCTCTTCGGATGATCTTCACGCCGTGGACGCTCGGGCCGTGGGCCTCTGTCCTTGAAATCGGGCCGTGAACTGCTTTCACGCATGGGCTTCGATTCCGACTTGGTTTTACTGCCGAAGATCCAACCGAACAATTGCGCGATCGGATTCTTCTTCTTTGGCGTCGTTGCCGAAGTGCCGTTGCTATGCCCCCGGTTTCCCGGGTAATTATTGGTGCGTCCGCGACCTCCGCGTTTGCGACGTCCCCCTCCGGGTCCGCCTGCGCCTCGTGGGCGATAATCTGAACTCATTTGATGTTACTGACATGCCGTGAATCGCGCGGTCTTCAAAATCAACCCGCGCTCTTTTTCAGGCTCTACTGGCAAACTTCATTCTATCGCTACTGACCTATCGACATTTCCAAGTGAGAAAACTTTAATTCCCTTGGCAAAAGCCATCCGATAAAATCCGCGTCTGTTTCTTTCCATCCTGCTGGTTGCATTGCCCTCGACCCCGTGCCTGGTTCGGCCAAACGTGGAAGAGGCAATTTCATGGAAAAGTGATGAAGCTGTAGATAAGTCCTGTGGTTGCCGGGGATAAGCAAGGCATTCAAAGACCCGAGCGCCTAAGCGCCGGGCAAGAGGTTAGCGTGTGAACTTGCTCCCAACTCCATATTGATGAGAACAAAGGCGCCAGCTGCCCCGACCACGAAAGACTTCACAACATGTTCCTTTCTGCCGGGAAAGTTAGCCCGTCGAGACGGATAAGTAAACCTTATCTTTGAAACGCCTTCGGGCCTCGCGTCATGCCGCACTCCTCGAAAATATAATCGACGACGGCTCCCGGCGTATTCCATTTCGCCACATGCTCCCGCCCGGCCTGGATCATTTTCAATAAACGCTCCTTGTCCCCCAGTGCCTTCTCAACCACGCGAATCAAATCATCCCCCTCGCATCCATAATAAAAGCCATGCTCGCTCTCGACCAGCGGGTGATACCGCTGAATCGTCGGGTAATTCATCACCGGCACCGCCCCATGAACCAGCGCCTCGTAATGCCGATGACATTCCCAACCCGAACCTTCCGGCGACCACACCAGCCATGCGGAAGCAATGCGCCGGAGAAATTCTTCCCGGTCCAGCCGCTCCGACGGCATATCGACCCGCCATCCCCGCTCACGCAACTTTTGCAGCACTTTCATCCCCTCCACCCGAACCGTCGTCTTGGCGTTGTCCCCCACGTAAAAAATATCGATCGTCTTTTGCTCCGGGCGAACCTCGCCATATTCGACCCGTGGCTGGATCTGCAGCGGGAAATGCCTCAACTTTTCCTTCGCCGCGCAAAAAAAAGGCTGACGGCGGATATTGGAAACATCCTCGTTGCGCGCGCTCGTATATAAAAAGGCGTGCCAGGTGTTCTGGGGCAGTTCGCGTTTGAAAAAAAGATCGATGCGCGGGAAAAAGGAAAAGAAGCGTGATCCGATCACCATCGTGTCGAGCCGGTCGATGACGATGACCTTGAAATCTTTCCGCTTAACAAAAAAAAAGAAGATAGGGAGCCAGCGCCTCGAACTTGAAAAAAACCGCCTTGAAAATGCCGTAAATATTTTTCAGGAAAAACCGATCCCGTCGCCACAAGGTGACCGAAATATCGCTCACCACGATCAAATCGAATTCGCCCCGCCCAATCCGCCGCCACAATTTGACCGCCGTTCCCGGCGTGAACTCCAACCGCTCCCGGACGGCACCCGCCGCCTTCTTTTTCCCCACCCACGTCGTTCGTTCTGGCAGCAACGAATGAAACACTCCCTCCCCGATTTCCAGGACACGCAGGGAATCGGGGAGATTATCCATGGAGCCTACGCCTCGGCCAGACACCCGTCGATCCACCCCAGCAATTGCCGGATATTCTCCGTCGACTCATCTCCCATGTGCGAAATGCGAAAACTCGTCCCCTTGATCTTGCCATAACCGCCGTCGATCACGCACGAATGCTTCGCCTTCAACGCGCTATTCAGCTTCGCCACGTCAATCCCGCGATTATTGGCGACGCACGTCAACGTAACCGACTCGTAACCCTCCTTCGGGAAAAACGCAAAACCGCGATCCTTCACCCACGCCCGCGTCACCTTCGCATTCTCCATGTGCCGCGCATAACGGGCGTCCAGGCCCTCCGTCAGCATATCCTCCAGCTTGCTCTGCAACGCATAGAAATGCGAAATGCTCGGCGTCGTCGGCGTCATGCTCGACTCCTGGTTCTTCTTGAACTCCAGGAAATCGAAATAATAACCCCGATCCTTCAGCGTCGCCGCCTTCGCGAAAGCCTTCTCCGAAACCGTGAACAACGCCGCGCCCGAGGGCAACGCCAGCGCCTTCTGCGTCCCGGCCAGCATCAAATCGATCCCCAGTTCGTCGAACGGAATCTTCATCGCCGTAAACGACGAAACGCAATCGACGATAAACTGCACGTCGGGAAATTTGCGCATCACCTTCGCAATATCCACCAGCGGATTCATCGTCCCCGTGCTCGTCTCGTTATGAATCAGCGTCACCGCGTCAAACTCACCCGTCGCCAGCTTCGCCTCGATTGCCTCCGGAAGAATGGGCTGCCCCCAATCCACCTGCAACGCCTCCGCCGACTTGCCGCACTTCTTCGCCACATCGAACCACTTGTCCGAAAATGCGCCGCTCATGCACGTCAGCACTTTTTTGCTCACCAGGTTGCGGATCGAACCCTCCATCACGCCCCACGCCGAGCTTGTGCTCACGAAAACCGGCTGCTTCGTGTAAAAAATCTGCTGCAACTTCGGATGAATATCCGCATACAGCGCCTGGAAATCCTTCGAGCGATGCCCGATCATCGGCCGCGAAAACGCGCGCATCGTTTTTTCTGAAACTTCAACCGGACCCGGAATAAACAGCTTGATATGAGACATAAGCCGCAAAGTTTAAACGCCTCATTTGGAATTTAACAGAAAAACGTCACACAAAATCCGCCACCTCCCACGGTAGCCGTCGCTGTCCCAGCGACGGTGCAGCGGTTTAAAAAGCCTGTCATCCTGAGCAAGCCGGGCTTGTCCCGGCGCTGTCGAAGGACCTCTAACTATTTTTCCTTTCAGGTAACCATCGCGTTATCCACAGGTAGGGACGGCAGTCCCATGCCGTCCCATTATTGATGGGACACGAAGGGACTCGTGTCCCTACCTTGTATATCTCCCCGTCTCCAACCCACCCCAACCCCCGCGAAATTCAAGGAAGAGCTAAGAATCCTTTACGAACCCCGCAAAAAACGTGTATTTATAAAGCTGGTTTGTAAGCATCTCATTTTTATGGACGATTTCCCACCCAGCGCAGAAGCCATTGCCGTCGCACCCTCGCATGGCCATGCCAGCCATGACGATCACGACCATGGCCACGACCACCATCAACTGGGATTTTGGCGCAGCTACGTCTTTTCCACCGAC
>Ga0206928_1035_pt1 | contig 39035 bp, 34 predicted proteins | sample Alteio_BWOrgHeat_21_FD_152941 | JGI IMG/M metagenome (GOLD analysis project Ga0206928, IMG submission 152941) | Enriched cells from forest soil in Barre Woods Harvard Forest LTER site, Petersham, Massachusetts, United States -... | ecosystem: Environmental > Terrestrial > Soil > Temperate forest >... | reverse complement strand
GATGTTAGAACCAGGTGCGGACAAACTAGCATCAATTTGATTCGTAAAAATGAAGAAGGCGGAGCTTGGTGACACATAACGCAGGGCGACATCTGGCGCATTTGTGGTGGGAGCAACCGGAGACAGCATTTTCACCTCAGCGATGATTAGGCAGTTGGAGCCGGGAAAGGCACTGGCAAAACTGTTGAAACGCATTTGCATGTTGAACATATTGGAAGGGTTGCCGGAAATGGACTTGATAAACCATTCGGCCATTTTGGGGGCCTTGAAAAAGTTTTGGTCATCAGGAACGGGCGTGGGAATCAAGTCATTCCAGTCCAGGACGGCACCTTGGGCTTCCAACTGAGATTTGGTCTTTTTCCAGGCATTGAGGCCACGCCAGTCTTCCACGGCATAGACCGAGGCAATCAATAAAATGAGGCCGACGAGACAGGCGAAGGCCAGGCCGAGTCTTGTTTTTGGCAGGAGGGTCATGCGCGGGAATTGTCCATAATTGGAGGATGCGCGTCAAATCGGACGAATTGAGGGTCGTCATACTGGACTTCCGAGATGAACTGGTTCTGCATCGCGATTACGAGGACGAGGAGGATTGGCGGATCAGGGTTTGGGATATTGCCAGACCCAGTTGCTTTTTTCCTTATCGAAGGCGCCATGCTGGTTGAAAACAATCTGGCCGCTGTGGTCGGTTTCGTCCCAGCCCACGGAGTATAGGATGAACAAGCCATCCGGGGTGCGGTGATAGTGCAACGGCTGGCCATTCACGACGTCGTGTGGAACGGTGTCAATGAATTGCGGGGCGAGGGCGTCAAGATTGTCCGGGTAGTTTCCGTGAGCGAGCCGATGGCGTTCGAGGGCGCAAGCGGTGCGGGCACAATCAGTCCAGGATTGGGTGAGGGCGAAATTGATCACGGAATGGGGAAGGCTTTGGGCGCTCATCACGGCGAGAATCTTATAGGGGTTGTAATGTTTCAACGCTTCCGTGAATTCAACGTTGACCTGGCGCTGGGCGGCAGGAGAAGCGATACGTTTTTCCACATCCACCAGTGACAAAAGACGGCTTTCACACTGCGCGAAGTTGAGTTCGTTCTGGTAAAAGAAGGCGGCGGGCACCCAGCGATAATTGATCGTAGTGGTATTATCCGGGTTGGATGGATCTTCGATCTTTTCCTGCCGGGTGAGCCTTAAATTTTCATAGGTGCTGATGGCGCAGGCCCGTTCGCCACGCATGGCAGTCTGGAAATCGGCGAGGAAGTCCTTGGTGGCAAGCATTTGTTCCAGTTCGGCAAGCTGGACATCCGACCATTGGTGCCGGGCGAGACCTTCATAGACAGGCTGCAAGACCATGTTCATCATGGCCAAACTGACGAGATGGGAGATCAACAGGGGCTCCTGACGCATCTTGTCATTCATGCGCGAAAGCAATTTGACGTCTTCCAGGGCATTGGTGTTTTCGCCATCGGCGAGTTCGGCGAGGGCGCGCAGTTCAGCGATCTGCGACCATCTTTTCATATAGCTGAGATAGGCGAAAAGCTCACCGGTAGATTTAAGATCGTTGAAATCATAATCACCGAAACGGGATTCGGGGCGCAGGCTGGCGGTGCGCAGTTCTTCGACGGGCCTGTCAAATTTACTTAGAGCCAGAAGGACATCGGCGGCGGGCGATTGCGGCTGCGGAGCCACGGGAAAGTCATCGTTGGAATTGGTGGATGGCGTGCGGTAATAGGCCTGCCATGCCTTCATATCGGTCAACCGTGAATGTGTGAAGTCACCGGTCGCTTTCTCGGGCGAGGATCCGTCAGACCGATAAATGCTGGCTTTCCAGAAATACGCGCTGTTGTTGGTGTCGCGGGGTTCCCATTCATAATTTTTGGCATTCCACTGGAGGTTTGTCAGGGCGGAGAAAAAAGGGGCCCGGGCGAAGTTTTGGTCGTCGGGAAATTTTTGGGTATTGAATTGCAGGTCGTCGAACGAATCACCGCGGGCCGCAGCCTGCCGTTGGTACGCTTCCCAATCGTGTTTGCCACGCCAGTCCTCCTCGGTGACCAAAACCGCAACGAGGGTGACCATTGTGGCAACGCCGATCAATCCCCAGCGCAGCAGACGCCATGGCCATTTGCTTTTAGGTTTGTCATTCATGTCAAAGGGCAACGGTCCGGGAGGTTGCGCTGCGCGGTTTGGGCGAGAAATTCCGTGGCTGGTCGCTTTCTACGGGGGCGGTACGATCTGCCAGCACCTGGTTCAACCAGTGTTGCTGGGCTTGCAGGCTCATAACCATTGGTCCCGAAGGCGCGGGCCGACCGGTGGCGCTGTTGAGGTTGTCACGTTGGGAAAAGTTAACCATGAGGATGAAAATCCAGACGGCGGCCAGGCCGGTCCAGACGCGGCGGCAGGGCAGGATGAGTTCCCGCCAGAATTGTATGGCTAAAACCAAGAAACGTCCCAATGGCTTACGTCCAACGTAAAGAAAAGGCTGCCCTACTGCCTCCCTCTCCCATTCGATGGAAGAGGGCCGGGGTGAGGGTGCCTTTTGTTCTTCGGTATTCAACTGTCCGACTGCCTTCTGCCGGATGGCGTCGAGCGCGGGCGCGGCGGATTGGTGGCGGGCGAACAGGATTTCACGCGGAGTTTTCATTTCTTTTCCTCCAATAATTTGCGCAGGGATTTTTTGGCGTAGTGCAGACGGGATTTGACGGTGCCGGTCTGGCATTCGGTGATCTGCGCAATCTCGGCGAGTGAGAAGTCCTCGACAAAATGCAGGAGCAGGACAGACCGGTGCGCGGGCGGCAGTTGGGCGAGCAGTTTCATGAATTCGGCCTCCTGTTCGCGGCGGATGAGCAGGTCGTGCGGGCTGTCCTCGAATTCCTCCGGCGTTTCGGGGATTTCGTCGAACAGGATTTCCTCCCGTTTGCGCCAGTGCTGGAGGCATTTCTGGTGGGCGATGCCAAAGAGCCAGCTCCCGAATTTGTGGTCTTCGCGCAGGGTCCGGATATGGCGGGCGGCGGCGATGAAGGTCTCCTGGACGATGTCGAGCGCAGGCTGTTCATCACGGATGAGTTCAAAGACATAGACATAAAGCGGCAGTTGGTATCGCCGGAAGAGGGTGTCCCAGGCGGCGGGATTACCGTCGCGCGCATGGGTCACGGGCAGTTGTTCGTGATCGGCCACTTCCAGCATGTTCATACAGTGGAATGCGCGAGGCGAGAAAAGGTTCAATGAGATGCCATAAATTGTTAAATCGTGATGTGTGATGAGTGAATCGGCGGCGGGTGCCGAAAGGCTTGACGAAGACCTGGTTCTGGAGCATTCAAGAGGCCAAACGATGAACAACAGCGACCGTTACTTAAAATTTGTCCAGTGGAGCGAACAGGACTCGCTCTATGTGGGTTATTGCCCCGACTTGTTTCCTTGGGGTGGTGTCTGTCACGGTGCGACCGAGGAGGAGACCTATCATCAACTCACCGAACTCGTGCGTGAAGAAGTGGCGGAATTGACTCAAGCCGGCAAACCGCTGCCGGCGTCTGCCACCCGCCCGATGCGCGAAGCAGTGCTTTCCTGATAATCGCCCCGGTACGGCGAATTATCCCGTTTGTATTGAACGGGCCATTTTCCAAGATTGCCAAGGTGGCACGAAAACCGCTAAACAAGAGGGGATGCCAACAGTTGCAGAACAGCTTCGCCATGCGCGGGAAGCCAAAAAATTAACGGTTGACCAGGTGGCCGACCTGACGAAGATCCGGACGGACCACGTGCGGGCACTGGAAGAAGGGGATTTTGGCGCTTTTTCGGCGACGGTCTATATCCGGGGTTCGGTGAAGCTCTATGCGGGTTTGCTCAAGCTGGACGCGGCGCCGCTGCTGGCCGCCCTAAATGCGGAATTGAAGGCCACAGAGAGGTTCAGTGAACCGCCGCCGCTGGTGGAGACGAAGAAGACGTTCGTGGATACGTTGATTCTCGTGCTGGCGAAATTGAACTGGAAGATGGGGTTTGTGGGGATCATTGCGATGGTGGCGATCATGGTCTTGATCATCTTTTTCTGGGCGTGGCGGCATCATAAGGGAGGCGATCCGCTGAAAAATCTGCCGCCGGCGGTTTATCAACCGGGGAATTCGGGGGATACATTGCCGCTGCCGAAACATTGACCTGGCGGCTGGCGTGATTGGTTGAACCGTTGAACCGTTACAAAGGGAAATCCTCCCGCGGCTTGCACAATTGCGCACTGTTTCTCTACACGTCATCCAGGTATAAAGAGCGATTACGCCAGAGGTAGATGAGGCCGGAGATGGCGGTGAGGGTAACGGTGACCCAGAGCATGATGCTGGCGAACATAGGTATCCACGAGGCGACCAAATTTTCCAAGGCGGGCGGCCATTCTTTGCAAGCATCAACGATCAGCAGGGCGATGATGGCAATGATCTGCGAGATGGTCTTGTGTTTGCCATAGCCTTCAGCAGAAAGGACGATGTTTTTGGAGGCGGCCAGCAGGCGGAGGCCGGTGATGGCGAGTTCGCGGCCGACGATGATGACAACCATCCAGGCGCCGACTTTCACCGGAGCATTGGGATTCATGTGGGTGCTTTCCACGAAAGCCACGAATGCGGAACAGGTCATGATCTTGTCGGCCAGCGGGTCCATGAGCCTGCCGAAATTGGTGATGAGGCCGCGTGCGCGAGCAATGCGGCCATCAAGGAAATCCGAGAAGCCGGCGAGGCAGAAGAAGAGGAGCGCCAGCGTGTAGTGATAGCTGAAGTTGCAGAACATGGCCCACAGGAACACCACGGTCAGCCCGAAACGGGAAACGGTGAGTTTGTTTGGCAAGTTCATTTAATTACGATTTATAATATACGATTTACGCATGGTTCGCGAATGAGCGTAAATCGTATATCGCGCAGCGGGCGTCAGTGGCAAAACGGATCAGGCGCCGAATTTATCGAACATCCTGGCGTTGGCTTGCATGAGGCGGATCATGAATTTTGATTCAAACACGCCGAGCGAGCCGATGTTGGCGCCGGTTTCGGTGAAGCGTTCGAGCTTGTCCGAGCCGCTGGTGGCGGAATGGATCATGACCGGCTGCGGATGCCAGGAATGGCCGTGCATCGAGCAGGGCGTGGAATGATCTCCAGTGACGACGAAGACATCGGGTTTCTTCTTCAGGAGAATGGGGAGGGCGGCATCGAAGTCTTCGATGGCCTTTTTCTTGGCGGCGAAATTGCCGTCTTCACCGTATTTGTCCGTGTACTTGTAGTGGATGAAGAAGAAGTCGTAGTCGTCGTATTCCTTGAGGTAGCGTTCAAACTGTTCCTTGATGGTCTGCGCGCCTTCGAGCTTGTCCATGCCAACGAGCTGGGCGAGGCCCTTGTACATGGGATAGACGGCAAGGCAGGCGGGCTTGAGCAGATAACGGTCGGCGAACAACGGGATGTGTGGTTGATGGGCGATGCCGCGCATCAGGAAACCGTTCGCGGGCTTTTCCCTGGCGAGCACGGGCAGCGCGGCCTTGTAAAAGTCGGCAATGAGCTTGGCCATCTTTTTCTGCTTCGCGTTCTTGGGGTCGCGCGGTTTGACGGTGGGGATGGCCAGACCCTCGCGGTTCGGATCGGCGTCAGTGAGCGGGCCTTCGAGTCCCGCGCCACGGAAGACGACGACAAAGCGGTGTTCCTTGCCGGCCTTGATGATGACCTGCGTGGTGCCAAGTTTTTTGACCTTGGCGGAGAGCAGGGCCACGAGCTTCTCGCAGGTTTCAGTGGGGATGCGACCGGCCCGGCGGTCGGTGACGATGCCCTTGGCATCGAGTGTGGCGAAGTTGGCGCGGGCGCAGACATCGCCGGGTTTCAATTCAATGCCGAGGCCGAGGGCTTCGATGACGCCGCGGCCCACTTGAAATTCCAGCGGGTCATAACCGAACAGGCCGAGATGGCCGGGGCCGCTGCCGGGTGTGATGCCGGGGGCGACGGGAATCATGCGGCCCTGGGCGGAATCGCGGGCCAGCCGGTCGAGATTGGGCGTGTAAGCGGCTTCCAGCGGGGTGAGATAGCCTTGTTCCCTCGTGGCGAGGTCGCCCAGACCGTCGAGGACCACGAGGACATGTTTGGATTTGGTCTTGAGTGTCAGCTCCGAATAAAGCGCATCTAAATTCATCGGGATATATTATGAAAAAAGCGGCGTGAGGCAATGCGATTCCATGTTGCGCCGTGACGAATCGGTGACATTATTTTGCGCGTGAGTAATCAATTGATGTTGCGGGAATTTCACCACAGCCTCGGCGCGCGGTTTGGCGGGTTGAACGGTGCGCCGGTGGTGAATGATTACGGTGACTGGCTGGCGGAACACGCGGCGTTGAACGAATCGGCCGGCGTGCTGGATTTGAGCTTTCGCTCGCGTATCTGTCTGATTGGCAGCGACCGGGGGCGGTTTTTGCACGGGCAGGTGACGAATGACGTGAAACGGCTGCCCACCGGCGAAGGTTGCTATGCAGCCATCACCACGGCGAAGGGAAAAATGGAGAGCGACCTGAATATCTTCAATCTTGGGGAGGAACTGCTGCTGGATTTTGAGCCGGGACTGACGGCGAAGGTGACGGAACGGCTCGAAAGATTTGTCGTGGCGGATGATGTGCAGATCGTGGACGCGGTGCCGCATTATGGATTGTTGAGTGTGCAGGGACCGAAGGCGGTGGAGGTGGTGGGGGCACTGGGCTTGTCGGTTGAATTACCGGTAAAGCCGCTGGGGTCGGTGAAGATCTCTGACGGCATGCTAGGGGAAATTTATTTGATGAATCATGCGCGGTTGGGCAGCAGCGGCTTTGATCTGTTTGTGCCGAACAATTCGCTGGGGGCGGTGGCGGATAAACTGATTGCGGCGGCGAAGCAGGCTGGAGGTCGCGCTACGGGCTGGACCGCGTTTGAAACGGCGCGAATCGAGGCGGGTATTCCGCGGTTTGGTGCGGATATGGACGAGACGAACATTCCGCTGGAATGCGGCATCGAGAGCCGGGCCATCGTTTACAACAAAGGCTGTTACATCGGGCAGGAGACGATCAATCGCATCCACAGCATCGGTCATGTGACGCGCGAGTTGCGCGGATTGCGGTTGGCGGAGGGGCTGAAGACGCTGCCGGTGAAGGGCGACAAATTGTTCCATGCAGGCAAGGAGGCTGGGCACGTGACGAGCGCGGTGCGGTCGCCAAAGCTGGGCATGAACATTGCACTGGGCTATGTGCGGCGCGAGGCGAATGAAATCGGGAGTGAGTTGGTGGTGAAGTCAGCGGCGGGTGAGAGTGAGGTGAATGTGGTGGAGTTGCCGTTTGGATGATTATCCTGCTTGGCGGGCGGTGGGGTGTGGGGTTATGGTGAAGAGGCAATGAAAATTCCCCAGGTTAAACGGAATCGTGATGGCTTCACCCTGATGGAAGTCCTGGTCTTGATTTGCATTATTTGCATCCTGGTAGCTTTCTTTCTTGCAAATTATAGCCCGACACCCAGGCCCAATATGATCTCTTGTATAAATAATCAAAGGCAGATCGCCCTGAGTTTCATCATGTGGCAGACCGACAACACCAATCAATTTCCCTGGCAGATTTCTGCCACCAATGGCGGCTCAATGGAGGATGCAATTCATGGCAACGCCGCGGCGAATTTTCGTGCTGTGGGCGCCTATGTCAGAGTGCCCCAAGTTTTCATCTGCCCTGACGACAAGGTCAAAGTGATGCCCACGAATGTGGCCACGATGAGCAATGCAAACGTCAGTTATTTTGCCGGTCTGGATTTCAATACCAATGCGGCGGCCTGCATTTTGTCTGGCGACCGGCATTTGAAAGTCGGCGAGACGCCAGTGCATCCGGGATTCTTCGTTTATACCAATGGCCTGGCCATGGGCTGGACTCGTGAACTTCATGGTAAAAGCCCGAAAACAGCGATGGGTGTGGTGAGTTTTTATGACGGACACGCTGAGCTGGTTGTGGATGCAAGAATGGACTCAGTTTTTAACCATGCAGGTCTGATGACGAGCCGGTTCGATGTTCCGTGAAGCGGAAGCGGCGCAGTGCCACGCCGGGCGCTCCACTTTTATCGCTTGGAACTGACGCTTGGCGGAGCTAGCGTGTGGGTGTAATGAAACTTCCCCGGCTCAAATCGAGTTGCGATGGGTTTACCCTCATGGAGGGTCTGTTGATTGCCATTCTGGTGTTTTTATTATTCATCTTCCTTCTACCGCATGAGTCCCGCCTCAAACAAAAAGCAAAACTTGCGGTATGCATGAGCAGCCAGAAGCAGGTCGACCTGGGGTTTATCCTGTGGCAAAGCGACCATACCAACCAATTTCCCTGGCAGGTTTCCGTCACCAATGGCGGAACGATGGAGTCTGCAGCCAGCGGCGACGTCCTGCAAAATTTTGATGCGCTTCAAGCCTACATCGGTCGATCAGCGGTATTTGTTTGTCCCACCGACCCTTCAAAAACCGAGGCGACGAATCAAATGAAGTTGTCGAACCAAAACGTCAGTTATTTCGTGGGGCTGGATATTGGCACCAATCCAAGCTGCAGCATCTTGACCGGCGACCGGCATTTGAAATCCGGGCAGGTGCCAGTAGCATCTGGATTGTTTGTCCATTCCAACGGCCTGGCCATGGGTTGGACCCGGGAACTACATGATAAAACACCCTATACTCCCTTTGGGGTGATGTCTTTTGAAGACGGCCACGCTCAGTTGGTACGCGATACGAACCTTGATATTGTATTTCAAAACCAAGGATTGGCGGCCAGCCGTTTCGATGTTCCCTGACCAAATTTTCTCGCCCGCACGGGCATTTTTCGGTTTAATCCCCGCCGCATGAAACAGAAAGCCTACACCGCCGCCGGCGTTGACATTGATCTCGGTAACAAAGTCAAAGCCACCCTGCCGCAATTGCTCGCGGCGACGCATCGCCGCGAGGTGCTGGGGAAGGTCGGGGGATTTGGCGGGCTGTTCGCGCTGGATGTCAAAAAATATCGCGAGCCGGTGCTGGTCTCGTCCGTGGATGGCGTGGGCACGAAGCTGAAGATCGCGTTCGCGATGGACAAGCACGACACCATCGGCGCGGACCTGGTGAACCATTGCGTGAACGATATTGCGGTGCTGGGCGCGGAGCCGCTGTTTTTTCTGGATTATCTCGGCACGGGCAAGCTGGAGCCGCATGTGTTCACGGAGATCATCAAGGGATTTGCGCGGGCTTGCGCGGAGAACAATTGTTCGCTTATCGGCGGCGAGACGGCGCAGATGCCAGGCTTCTACCAGGCGGGCGAATATGACGTGAGCGGGACGATCGTGGGCGTGGTGGAGAAATCCAAGATGTTGAACGGGCAGAAGACCATCAAGCGGGGTGACGTGGTCATCGGCATTGAATCCAGCGGGCTGCATACGAATGGCTATTCGCTAGGGCGGAAGATTTTCTTCGAACAGTTAAAATATAAACCATCGAGCCGCGTGCCCGGATTGAAGGGGACGATCGGGCAGGAATTATTGAAAGAACACGTCAGCTATGGTCCGCTCGTTCAAAAATTGCTCAAACGCTTTAACCCATCACGCATCACGCATCACGCATCATTCGGAATCAGGGCTTTCGCCCACATCACCGGCGGCGGGTTTGTGGACAACATCCCGCGCGTGCTGCCGAAGACGCTCGACGTGGTGATCCGCAAGGGTTCATGGGAAATGCTGCCGATCTTCAAGCTCATTGAGACGAAGAGCGGTGTGCCGGATGACGAGCTTTACCAGGTATTCAACATGGGCATCGGAATGGTGAGCATTGTGGCGGCGGACAAGGCGGAGGCGGTGCTGAAATTTATCAAGGCACAGAAGCACAAGGCGTGGATCATCGGCGAAGTGGTCAAGGGCAGGGGCGAGGCGCGGGTGGAAGCTTCCGTAACCCCATCGGAGACAATGTCAGTACCCACTGATGACTGACTTGTTTCTCTGTCATGGTCGGGTTACAATCCATATATGAAAAGCTACGGCCAAGTGCTGGATTCGATTGAAGCCCTGCCTGAGGACCAGCAGGAGTCGCTGGTGGACATCGTTCGCAAACGCCTCGCCGAACGTCGCCGCGACGCGCTGATCAAGTCCGTCGGCGAAGCGCGAAAGGAATTCAAATCCGGCAAGCTGCGCCCTGCCACTCCGGCGGAGATCATGAGTAAAATCCTCGCGTGAAACGCCTGCTGCTTCCATCTGCCGCCTTTATCCGTTCCGCCCGCCGCTTTGCCCGCAAACATCCGCAACTCGCTTCGGAATTGCAATTAACGCTTGAACTGCTTGCCGAGGACGCATTTCACCCGCAGCTCAAGACGCACAAATTGAAAGGCAAACTCGCAGCTTCCTGGGCTTGCAGCGCGGGCTATGATTCACGAATCATTTTTCAGTTCGTGAAGCTCAAAGGCGCTGATGCCATTTTACTGGAGGGCGTTGGCTCGCACGACGAAGTTTATTGAGATTTGTTCGGCAATATCGCCAAAACTGGTGGCAGATTTTTCATTCCTTATTTTTGCTGGTGGCGTAATCTGCGGAGAATGAATTCCCATTTCCAAAAGCTGGCGTTTGCGATGGTCATCGCGAGTGCGGCTTTTTCTTTTTCCCTGCGCGCGGATGTGGTCACGGCGAGGGTGTCAACGCCACCGCCGGCAGAGAGCGGCTATTTTAAATTTGGAACGGCGACGAATTCCGAGGGACACGAGATTTCGTTGAACAGTCGCAGTCTGCTATTTGACGGGCAGCCGGTTTTTCCGGTAATGGGGGAGTTTCATTATACGCGTTGTCCGGAATCGGAGTGGCGGGAAGAATTGCTCAAGATGAAGGCCGGTGGCATTGATATTGTTTCCACCTACGTTTTCTGGATACATCACGAGGAGGTGGAAGGGCAGTGGGATTGGTCGGGTCAGCGTGATCTGCACCAGTTTTTGCAGATGTGTCAGGAGGTGGGGTTGAAAGTGGTGGTGCGGTGCGGGCCGTGGAGTCATGGCGAGGCGCGCAACGGCGGTTTTCCGGACTGGGTGGTGCGACACAAGGACTGGAAGCTGCGTTCGACGGACAAGAATTTCCTGGCGGCGGTAAAGGTGCTTTATGCGGAGATCGCCGGGCAGATGCAGGGTGAATTGTGGAAGGATGGCGGGCCGGTCATCGGCATTCAGGTGGACAATGAATTCGGCGGTTCGCCGGAGTATCTGTTGGCGTTGAAGAAACTGGCAATCGAAGCGGGCATTGATGTGCCGCTGTACATCAAGACGGGCTGGCCGGCGATGCGCACGCCGGTGCCGTTGGGAGAATTGATTCCACTTTTTGGCGCGTATCCGGATGGTTTTTGGGAGTGGAACCTCACGCCGATGAACGGCGTGGCGTGGCAGAATTACACCTTCAAGATCACGCGCACGGACACGGGCGTGGGCAATGACACGCTGGGCAATCGCAAGGCCGGGGACACGGCTGGCACGGAGAAGTATCCGTACCTGACGTGCGAGGTGGGCGGGGGCATGGAGACTTCGTATCACCGGCGGATGAACTATGATCCGCGCGATGTGGAGGCGGTGGTGTTGTGCCAGTTGGGGAGCGGCAGCAGTTTGCTGGGATATTACATGTATCACGGCGGCCAGAATCCGGACGGCGAGCTGTCCACATTACAGGAATCGCAGGCGACCGGTTATCCGAATGATTTGCCGGTGAAGACATACGATTTCAACGCGCCGATCGGGGAGTTCGGGCAGCTCAATCCGCAATACTACTGGCTGCGGCGATTGCATCTTTTCCTTCATGACTTTGGCGCGGGGCTGGCGCAGATGCCAGTGTCGCTGCCGGATGCTGCGCCGACGGATAAAAGCGACCTCGATACTTTGCGGTGGGCGGCGCGGTCGGACGGGAACAGTGGGTATATCTTTGTAAACAATTACCAGCGGCTGCAACCGATGCTGGCGAAGCGCGATGTGCAGTTCAAACTGAGCCTGTCCGGCGGCGAGTTTGTTTTTCCGGAGAAGCCGGTGTGGATTCCAGCGGATGAATTTTTCTTCTGGCCGTTCAATCTGGATTTGAGTGGTGTGAAACTGGTTTATGCGACAGCGCAACCGGTCTGCCAGGTCGTGGATGGCAACGTGCGCACGGTTTACTTTGCGGAGACTCCCGGGGTGAAGGCGGAGTTTGTATTTGAGAACGGCGGCAAGGAGGTTCGCTTTGAGAATGTGAAACCCGGGAGGAAGGTTGCGGGCAGACTGAAAACCGGCAAGGGAGGCGTGGTGCAATTTATTTTGTTGAGCGAAGCGGATTCACTGGCGTTGCAGAAGAATGGAAATGAGGTGGTTTATGAGAAGATACCGAAGACATCAGTAATGAATGTGAAGACTAAACCAGTTCAGGCGGCGGGAGCGGCGCGGGAAATTCCTTTGAGTACGGGGAAATCGCACCTCGCGCTGGCGCCGACGGATGCGGATTTTACAAATGCGGCGGTGTGGAAGATCGAATTGCCGAAGAATGTGGGAACGGATTCAATTTTGAGAATTCACTACGTGGGCGACGTGGCGCGGCTGACATTGGATGGCAAATTGATCGAGGACAATTTCTACAGCGGGCGGGAATTTGATCTGGGGTTGAAGCGGTATGCTCCAGCGATCCTGACTGGAGACTTGCGGCTGGAGATTTTGCCGTTGCGCCGGGACGCGCCGGTTTATCTCGAACCGAAGGCGCGGCCGGATTTTGGCGGGGAGGAAAGCCTTTTGAAACTTCAGCGCGTGGAAATCGTCAAACGCTATGATAATCATTAACCCCATGTTGCGAATCCTGATTTTGGCGGTGGCGTTGGTGGCAGTGGTGCAGCCATCGCTTGCATTTTCGCCGGATACAACGGTGTGGCTGGACCAGCCGGCGAAGGTTTTCACGGAGTCCACCCCGCTGGGGAACGGACGGCTGGGAGCGATGGATTTTGGCGGGGTTGAGAAGGACCGGGTCGCGTTGAACGAGGATTCATTGTGGTCGGGCTCGGTGCAAAATGCGGATCGCACGAATGCGGCGGCGGCGTTGCCGGCAATACGGCGGCTGTTGCTGGCGGGGAAAAATGAGGAGGCCGAAGCCCTGGTGAACAAAACATTTACGTGTGCGGGGCGCGGTTCGGGCAATGGCCGCGGGTTGAACCTGCCGTATGGTTCGTACGAGGTGCTGGGGAATCTGTGGCTGACGTTCCCGAATGCGGGTACGAATGAAGTAACCGGATATCGGCGGGAACTGGAATTGTCCACAGCCACGGGGCACACGGAATTCTCGCGCGGAGGTGTGAAGTTCAGCCGCGATATTTTTGTGAGCGCGCCGGACCAGGTGGTGATGCGGTTGGCGGCGGACCAGCCGGGACAGATCACGGTGGACGTGGCTTTGGATCGCCCGGAACGGTTCAAGACGGAGGTGGTGGGCAAGAGTGGATTGCTGATGACTGGCGCGATGACGAATGGCGCGGGCGGCGAGGGTGTGAAATACGCGGCGCGGTTGCAGGTGGTCAATCAGGGGGGAACGGCGGCGGCGGCGGACGGAAAGATTTCTGTAAACGGGGCGGACGAAGTGCTTTTGCTGGTGACGGCGGCGACGGATTATCAGCGGTTCGCGAAGATCAGCCGTCGCGATGTGGTGGCGGCGGCAAACAAGGATCTGAAGCGGGCGGCAAAAAAAAGTTACGACAAATTGCTGGCGGCGCACGTTGCAGATTATCAGAAATTTTTTGGTCGTGTGCAACTGGAACTGGGCGCGCCGGACCCGGAGATTTCGTTCAAGCCCACACCGGAACGCATCCTGGCGGCGAAAGCGAATGGCAGTGATTCATCGCTGGCGGTGCTGTATTTTAATTTTGGACGATACCTGCTGATTTCGTCATCGCGGCCGGGTGGGATGCCAATCAATCTGCAAGGGCTTTGGGCGGACACGGTTTCGCCTCCGTGGAGCGCGGACTATCACCTGAACGTGAATCTGCAGATGATGTACTGGCCGTCCGAGGTGTGCAATTTGTCAGGGCTGAATGAGCCGCTAATCGCTTACACGGAATCGTTGCAGGCGCCGGGGGCGAAGACGGCCAAGGAATATTACAACGCGCGGGGCTGGGTGGCGCATGTGCTGGCGAACGCGTGGGGCTTCACCTCGCCAGGAGAAAGCGCTTCGTGGGGGGCCACGGCGAGTGATTCGGCGTGGCTATGCCAGAACCTTTGGGAACACTGGCTGTTCACGGGGGACAAGGGTTATTTGCGGCGGATCTATCCGGTATTGCGCGGGTCGGCGGAATTTTACAGCGACATGTTGATCGAGGAGCCGGCGCATCACTGGCTGGTGACGGCGCCGGCGAATTCGCCGGAGAACGCTTTTTTGATGCCGGATGGCAAGCCGGCGCACATCTGCCTCGGGCCGACGCTGGACAACCAGTTGTTGCGGTTTTTATTCGGGGTGTGCATCGAGAGTTCGGAGATCTTGGGCGTGGACCAGGATCTGGCGGCGGAGTTCAAGGCGAAACGCGACCGGCTGCCGCCGACGCAAATCGGCAGCGATGGGCGCATCATGGAATGGTTGCAGGAATATCCGGAAGCCGATCCGCATCACCGGCATGTATCGCATCTGTGGGGGTTGTATCCGGGCAACGAGATTTCGCTGGCGGCCACGCCGGACCTGGCGGCGGCGGCGGAAAAGTCCCTGAATGTGCGAGGCGACATGAGCACAGGCTGGGCGACGGCGTTCCGCATGCTGATGTGGGCGAGGTTGCACGATGGTGACCGTACGCTGAAGCTGTTGGAGGCCCTGTTGCGGCCGGCCAACGGGAGCAAGACGGATTATATCGGAGCGGGAGGGGGCACGTATCCAAATCTGTTTGACGCGCATCCGCCGTTCCAGATTGACGGCAATTTTGGCGGCACGGCTGGCATTGCGGAGATGTTGCTGCAATCGCAGAACGGGGAGATCGAGCTGCTGCCGGCGTTGCCGTCGGCGTGGCCGGATGGACGGGTCACCGATCTGCGCGCGCGCGGTGGGTATGAGGTGAGCATGGAATGGAAGGGTGGGAAACTGATCCTGGCGACCGTCAAAAATATTTCTGCCCACGGCAACATGCCGGTCCGATATGGCGGCCAGGTGGTGTCATTGAGCTTGAAACCCGGTGAATCAAAAACATTGGATGGTAATTTATGGTAATTGCCTGAAGAAGTGTGGGTTGGTCCACAGTGGTGGCAGGGTAAATTTTAGGTTTGCCCGCCGGTCATTATTTCACGGTTGACATCACAATCAGTTATGGCTCAACTTTGGAACATCAGCCTCAAAACCAATTTCGTTCATCGCGAACGCAACCAGAAACCAACCCGACAAAATAGAAAGGAAAGCAATATGGCAAAGTTCATGTGCACCCACACCCTGCCGCCCGGGCAGTTCACCGCCGGCCAGCTGGACCAGTTCGCGCATGCGGCGCAACAAGACCCCAACGTCAAAGGTTATCGCAGCTTTGTGAACCTCGCCGAAGGCAAGGCCGTCTGTGTGATGGAAGCGGCCAACAAGGACGCGGTGACGGCCTGGTTCAAGAAGATGGGCATGCCTTTCGACAGCATCACGAAGGTGGAGCTGGAAGGTGAGCGTGGTAACATCCATGCGGCCTGACACACGCTGGAACAAGGGTAAAAAAAGCCAGTCATATACAACCGCCGTCTTTCGGCGGTTTTTTGATTTGCGACCAAAGCGGCCCGCTGCCTGATTTGTTGGAACTTTTAATACGGCCGGTCTTCCAGTAAGCTGCGGCGACTTTTTCATGAAGATACTCGTCATTGGTTCCGGTGGACGCGAGCACGCGCTGGTTTGGAAGCTGGCGAAGTCGCCGCTGTTGGCACAGATGTGGTGCGCGCCGGGCAACGCTGGCATGGCGCAGGAGCATCTCGCCGAAAGTGGCGAGCCGGTGGAATGCGTGAACATCGGCGCCGAAGACCTCCCCAAGCTGCTTGCCTTCGCCCTGGAAAAACATCCCGAACTCACGGTGGTGGGACCGGACAATCCGCTGGCGCTGGGGATTGTGGATCTGTTCCAGGCGAATGGGTTGCGCATCTGGGGGGTGAACCAGAAGGCGGCGCAGTTCGAATCTTCCAAGGTTTTCTCGCAAAAGTTCATGGAGAAATATGGCATCCCGACAGCGGCCGCGGGGACTTTTGACGATGTGGCGGCGGCGAAGAAATTTTGCGTGACGCTGGGCGGGCGTTGCGTGGTGAAGGCGGATGGTTTGGCTCTTGGGAAAGGCGTTTTGATGTGTACCAGCCAGGCTGAGGCGGAACGGGCGGTGGATGAAATCATGGTGAGCAAGGCGTTTGGCGCGGCGGGCTCGCGCGTGGTGATCCAGGAATTTCTGGAGGGCGTCGAGGTTTCCATGCACGCGTTGTGCGACGGACGGGTGGCGAAAATTTTTCCGACCTCGCAGGACCATAAACGGGCGCTGGATGGCGACCGGGGGTTGAACACGGGCGGCATGGGCACGTATTCGCCGACGCCATTTCTGACGGATGCGCAACTGGCCGAGGCCGCCAAAAAAATCCTTGATCCATTCATGCACGGCTGCGCGGCGGAAGGCATTGATTTTCGCGGCCTCCTGTACCCGGGCATCATGCTGACGAAAGCGGGACCGAAAGTTCTGGAGTTCAACGCGCGCTTTGGTGATCCGGAGACGCAGGTGTATCTGACGCGGCTGGAGAATGATCTGGTGGAACTGCTGGAGGCGAGCGTGAGCGGGACGTTGAGCCAAATGGAATTGGTGTGGACCCCTTCCGCAAGTGTGTGTGTGGTGATGGCGAGCGGGGGATATCCGGGCAGTTATCCGAAGGGAAAGGTCATCACGGGAATCGAGGCGGCGGATGCGCTGCCGGATACGAAGGTGTTTCACGCGGGCACGGCATTGAAAGATGGACAGACGGTGACGAACGGTGGCCGGGTGCTGGGAGTGACGGCGCTGGGCAAGAATTTGAAGAAGGTGCAGATGGCGGCTTACGCGGCGGTGGACAAAATCCAGTTTGAGGGCGCGCAGTTCCGGCGGGATATTGCGGCGAAGGCATTTTAGAGCATTTGCATCAAAAAGGGCTTTAACCGCAAAACATGTAAAAGTAGTTCTGGTTAGTGAATCTTGCGGCGTCTTTTGCAGGGCATATCAGACACATTTTTATTTGACCTTCGGCGGGCGGCATTTAACGTATTCGGATGAAGACTTCCCCAAAAAACGAGGCCATTGTTCCGGCAACAAAACGGGTTTTCCCGCGGCTCGGAAAATATTTCAGCGCCTGGTTGGTGCTGGGATTGTTGCTGGTGCTGGGTGTGGCGCGGGTGCAGGGACAGGACGACGATTACCTGGTGGTTTACAGCATCATTGACCAGGCGGACGCGCTGAATGCGAGCGGCAAGATGGTCCAGGCGCACAACAAGTACATCGAAGCAAAGCGGGCCATGGTGACGTTCCAGCAGAATTATCCGGACTGGAAAACGTCCACGGTGAATTTCCGGCTGAAGTATCTGGATCAAAAAATCGCGGCGACCACGGCATCCGCGGTGCCCGCCACAACCCCGGCACCGGCGAATAGCGCGCCTGCGGGCGCGTCCCAAACTTCAGTGACCCCAGGGTCGTCACCGGTGAAACTGCTGGATGCCGGGAGCGAGCCGCGCAAGGTGATAAGCTTGCATCCGGCGGCGGGTGACAGGCAGAGCTTGAGCATGACCACCAAAATGTCCATGAGCATGTCCATGTCATCCAGTGCCAGCCAGATGCCTGCCATGAACATTCCAACGATGGTGATGACGATGGACGTGGCGGTCAAAGATGTTTCTCCGGATGGCGATATCACTTTTGGAGTGACGTTTGGTGATGCGAATGTGGTGGCTGATGCGAACACCACGCCGGGGATGGCTGACGCGATGAAAACGGCTTTGTCCGGGATGAGCGGGATGACTGGTGCCGGTAAAATGTCGGGCCAGGGGGTGGCTCATGACGTTCAGTTCAACTTGCCGCCGGGAGCCGCTCCCCAGTTGAGCCAGACGGTGGACCAGATGAAGGAATCATTTTCCATGGCAACCGTCGCTTGGCCGGCCGAGGCCATTGGACCGGGCGCAAAGTGGGAGTATGCCCCGCAAATCAAATCGCAAGGCATGACCATTGACCAGACGATTGATTATGAACTGGTTTCGGTTGACGGGGATCAGCTAACGCTTCGGACCACCACCAAACAGAACGCGGCCAACCAGACGATCGAAAGTCCAGCCATGCCGGGAATGAAGGTTAAATTGATCAAAATGACTGGTACGGGCAATGCCAACACCACGTTCAACCTTGCTCATATCATGCCGCAAAAGGCAGGGATTGATGGTGACACAGAGGTCATCATGGACATGGGGCAACAGGGCCAGATGGACATGAAGATGAAGATGAACGTGATGTTGGAAGGGAAGTGACAGGTTGTCCTGGCAAATGCCACCCGGCACCAGGCAAGGGTGCAATTTATCTGGCGCAATCAGTCTCCCAGGGAGAGATATTTAACCTTTCATCAATCCGGCATCCCTGAATAGTGCTTGCAGCGAATACAAGCATCAAAAGCACGTTCAGCGTTCATACAAGACAACCGAAGGGCAGTCTCCGGGTGCCTGATCGGCAAGCCCTGGCTGTCAAAGCGCTGGCTTCCGCCGGAATTTCCAGTGATAATTATTTTTTGCTGATGCAATCTTTATTTGAAAAACTGGCCCGCTATCCGGAACGTACCATTGTACTTTTCAGCCTTGCGTTGCTGCTGGCGGGCAACTGGATCATGCCGTTGACCGACCGCGACGAGGTGCGTTTCGCCGAGGCTTCGCGCGAAATGATCCAGCGCGGCGATTACGTCGTGCCCTGGTTCAATGGCGCCTGGCGGTTCGACAAACCGGTGCTGATCTACTGGTGCCAGAGTGCCAGCTACAAAATCTTTGGCATAAACGATTTTGCCGCCCGGCTGCCATCCGCTTTATTCACGACCGGAACCGCGTTGATGCTCGTGCGCTGGGGCCGGAAAATTGCCGATGCGAAAACCGGCCTGCTCGCGGGCCTGATGTTTGTCACGTGCCTGCACATCGCCCTCATGGGCCGTGCGGCGACGGCGGACATGGCGCTGGTTTTCTTTTTCTCGCTCGCGGTCTGGAGCGGCTGGGAACTGACGCGTCCGGAACAGCCTCATCGCCATCGCTGGTGGTGGACGTTTTATCCCGCCCTCGCCCTTGGCTTCCTCGCCAAAGGGCCTGAAATCTACTTTCCACTGCTCGGGCTGGTCTTGGGCCGTGTGTTCCGCAAAAAAGACTTTTACCTGCCGGCGGGAGCCACCATCGTTGGTTTTATTTTATCCATTGCGCTGATGGGAGTCTGGGGCATTCCGGCATTGCTCCAAACGCATGGAAGATATTTTGATGTTGGCATCGGCGAACATGTCATCCATCGTTCCGTGGGCGTCAACGACGGCCATGGCTTTGCCAGCTTTGGCGGATATCTGATTTCGCTGCCGGTCTATTTTTTGACGTTCTTTCTCAGTTTTTTTCCATGGTCAATGAGAAAGCCGGAAGAATCTCAAACCTTGCGGCCGATCAGGTATCTGCTCGCGTTCATCCTGTACGTCCCGATAAAAATCTGCCGCTGGTGGCCGCAACGCCAGCGCGACGGCATTGGCTGGTATCTGCTCCTTCAGGCGGCGATAGTCTTCGTCATCTTTTCGCTGGTGCGGACGAAACTGCCGCACTACACGATTCCGGCATTTCCGTTCATTGCCTTGTGGCTGGCGCTCCAGATCGCGGGCGAAAAAAATTCCTTCGTCTGGGTTGGCAAAAGGGTTGCCGGCATGGCGATTTTTATCGCGGTGCTGATGTTTGGATTTTTCCCGTTCGCCCGGAATTATTTTCTCACGGAAAATCTGTGGCGCGCCGTCCGGCCGCAGGTCCGCCCGGAAACGAAAGTCGGCTGTTTCGGCTTCAATGAATCAAGCCTCGTCTGGCGGTTCCGCAGCGTCAGCACCAACACCGTGGTGCTTGGCGGCGAGACTCGGGCGGCCAGTTTTCTTACCAACACGCCGCCGTTCATCCTCGTGCTGCCCACCCGCGACGTGGCAAATCTGCCGGACACCAACGGACTTCAAATCACCGTGCATGGCCTGGACATCGTCAAATTCAAGAACTGGAACCTGACAGCCATCGTGCGTTAGAGCGTTTGAAGAAATACTGTAGCCGCGCGGAGCGAGGATTTTTTGGGTTTGGGCGAGGCTTTGGCGAAGGCGCAGGTTCCAACGAACCCTGTAACTGAGCCGAAACGAAGCCCAAACCCAAAAAGACCGCTTTCCCATCCTTCCCAGCCGCGTGGCTACAGTATTTCTGAAAATGCTCTGGTAAGAGGCGCGATGCCGGGTGGCGCAGGATCCAGCGGTAAAGCCCGGGGCCGGGAAACAGAATTACTGGTTGTCCCCCGGGAAATTGATGCGTTCCCTGACTTGATAGCGAATCATTCTTTTTTGCATCCAGCGCACCGCGAACAGGTCCCAGGAAGACGCGAACAGCCGGTTCCAGATGCCATAATGACTTTTGCCCGTGAACCGCGCGTGGTGGCTGACGGGAATTTCCGCGACCCGATAGCCTTCGATCTTGAACAGGGTCGGCAAAAAACGGTGCATCCCCTTGAAAAATTTCAAATGGCCGGCGCACTCGCGCTTGAAGACGCGATAGGAACAGGCGGAATCGCTGACGTTTTCCCTCGTGATTTTGTTGCGCACGCTATTGGCGATTTTCGATGAAAGCCGGCGGATCAAACTGTCGCCTTGCGCCCGGCTTTTGATCCGCGAGCCGCTGACACAATCGCAGTGTTTCAATGATTCGAGGAACTTCGGCAAATCTTTCGGATCATTTTGCAGGTCCGCGTCAAGCGTGGCGATGAACTGTCCGCGGGCGGCCTGGATGCCGGCCCAAAGCGCGGCGGACTGGCCGCAATTTTTCTCCAGCCGCCGGGCGCAAATCGAGGGGTCCCGCGCGCCGAGCGTTTGCAGAATTTCCCAGGATTTGTCGGTGCTGAAATCGTCCACGATGATGATTTCGTAGCCGAGCTTGAGCGGTTCCACGGCTTCGCGGATGGCGTTGACCAGGGGCGCGAGATTGCCTTCTTCGTTGTAGCAGGGGACGACGATGCTCAAAGTGATCGTGTCAGTCATGCGCCAATGAAATGGTTTTAATCGGATTCACAATATTGTCTTCCGGCAGGCAACCTCCGGGCTCTGAGTCGCGCTTTCGCAACGGGTGGCAATATGCCATCACGATACGCCTAAAGTCCAGATTATGAAACCGAAGGCGCAGGCGCCATGGATGTGCCCGGGGTGATCGGACTTCGCCGTTGATTTATCAGTTTGAACTCTCCAGATTGGTTCTGGCAGCGGGGCGCAACATGAGACGATCAAGACCCCCCTTCTGAGGCTATAGACAACAAAATTAAAATGTTCACGTTTCTTCGCCAGACAAGTCCTTTGCGACTCGTCATTTTTTTGATGTTGGCCGTGACCGTTTACCGGCTTTGGTTCATCACCCGGATGGATCTGGTGCCGGACGAAGCATACTACTGGCTCTGGTCGAAGCATCTGGCGGCTTCCTATCGGGACAAGGGGCCGGCCGTCGCCTGGACGATTGCGCTGGGAACCTGGATATTTGGCCAGACCGTCTTTGGCATCCGCTTCTTTGCCGTGATTTTAAGTACGGGCACGGGTGTTCTGCTGTACCTGCTGGCACGACGTCTGTATGACGAGCGGGTGGCATTGTGGTCGTTGTTGCTGGCGTTGGTCATTCCGATCATCGCGGTGGGTTCCATTTTGATGACCATTGATTCGTTGAGCGTCTTTTTCTGGGTCCTGGCCTGCGTCATTTTCTGGAAAGCGCTGCAGCGGGACCGGATCATGGACTGGATTTTTCTGGGGCTGGCGATCGGCGCCGGTTTTCTGGCCAAATTCACCAACGGGGTGCAGATCGGCTGCATATTTCTATTTCTGCTTTGTTCCAGGGAACATCGCCGGCTGATCTTCAGCCGATATACCATTGCGATGTGTGCAGCGTTTGCTGTGAGCATCGTGCCGATCATCTGGTGGAACATGCAAACCGGCTGGATACATGTCGCAGCGTTACATGCGCGCAGCGGGGTGAGAAGCAGCTTTGGATTTCACCCCTCGGAACTGATCAAGTTCATTGGCGGACAATTCGGGGTGGTTTCACCGTTGATCATGGCCGGAATGATCGTGGCCGCGGTTGTTTTTGTCTGGCGGCAAAGCACGGATTTGCGCGCCCGATTTTTATTGAGCCAGTTCCTGCCGCTGTACGGCATCTTTATATTTTTCAGCATCAACGACGCCGGCCAGCCAAACTGGCCGGCCCCGGCCTTGATCCCCGGCATCATCATCACGGTCGTTTACTGGCGGGAAGTGCTAGCGCGGAGACCGGGATGGATCTGGGGTATTGGCGCAGCCTTCGCAATCGCGCTGCTGATGACGGTGGTCATGCATGATACGGACTATCTCCATCTGCCGCCCAAAAAGGACCCGCTGAAGCGCGCCAAGGGGTGGGTGGATTTTGCCTCGCACGTGCAACGGGCCAGGGATAAATATGAGGCGAACCTCCTGATTGCCGACCATTATGCGGAAGCGAGCATCATGACCTTTTACCTTCCGGACCAGCCCACAACTTATCTGCTGCCGGAGCCTTACGGCGCCACGCAATTTACCCTCTGGCCGGGATATGTCGTCCACCCTGACTCAGAGGCCTTGTACGTGACGGCTTCGACCCGAACACCGCCAAAAATGTTGCTGGAGGAATTCAGCCATGTGAACCTGGTTGACGACTTTTGGTCACAGCACGCGGGCCGGCCGGTGGCCGAATTTCAAATTTATCTGTGCACGCGCAGATGAGCGCGACGCGTTGATCAAAAATAGATGGGTTATGATTACCAGGACGGGCACAAGCTGATGGTGTTCTTTTTTGACTGGCGCTTTACCGGGGATGAAGGAAAAAGTGGCATTATTCTTGCAAATAAACCGCTAATGTTCGCTGATTCGGAGGGCTTTCAGAAAATCGGGAACAAGAGGAGACAAATTATTAATGAAAACGCCGCTTCAACCCAGGCCATCCGCCCTTGATGGAACGGAAACGGCCTGCCGGCGGGTGGCCTTGGTCCTGGCGGTTCTGCTGCTGCCACGGCTCGGTCAGGCCCAGGATATCGAGCCTCGCCGCTGGAGTCATCTGCCGATCGGAGCCAACTTCGCCGGCGCGGCCTATGCCTACTCCTACGGAGACATCTCTCTGGATCCAGTGCTTAAGATCCAAAACGGCCAATTCGACCTTCAAACCATGGCCGTCAAATACATCCGGAGCTTCGATCTGCTCGGCAAGTCGGCCCGCGTGGATCTCACCCGCCCTATGAATTCGGCCACTGGACCGGCTTGCTCAACGGCGTGCCCGCCGCGGTGTATCGTAACGGACTCGCGGACACCTCCGTGCGCTTCGCGGTGAACCTGATCGTGGCGCCGCCGCTCGCGGGCAAGGAATTCGCCGAATACCGGGCGAAGGCGGATCACGAAACCATCGTCGGCATGGGCCTGGTCCTGCAGTTGCCCACCGGACAATACTACGATAACAAACTGATTAACCTGGGCGACAACCGGTTCACGTTCCGCCCCCAGCTTGGCGCGGTCCATAACTGGGGCAGGTGGTCGGGGGAATTCACCGCCTAGGGATGGTTCTTCACCGACAACCACGAATTCTTCAATGGCCGGCGGTTGGAGCAAAATCCAATTTATAACGTGGATGCTCACCTGATTTACACCTTTCGCCCCGGGCTGTGGCTCTCCGCCAGCGCCGGCTACGACGGCTGCGGTGAAACCACTGTGAACCGGGTTCCGAGCAACAATTCCCAGAGCAATCTCGGCTGGGGTGCCGGTTTGGGCCTGCCGATCAGCCGCGCCGTCGGCATGAAGTTTGAATACATTGGAACCCGCACCCAGGTCCGGACCGGGCTGGACTCGGACACTTTCATCTGCGCCCTCTCCGTAATGTGGTGAGATGCTTGTAAGATTTGAAAATGGCGGCCGGCCTGGAATCAGTAGTTGATGTCTATTATTCTTATCCGCGAAAGGTCGGCGCTATACACATCCACACAGTTATGCATTGGGAAACCGCTCCCCCCTTCCGTGCTGCGGGTTTGCACGATCGAGGGAGCCCGCGTTTGCAGGATGTTGGCGGCTGCCAGGACGTCCATGCCCCGGAACGTCACCAACTGGGACTTCTCGTGCTTGCCGGCCTCCGCTTGAGTGAGCGTGGAGTAGGTCAACATCTCGAGGTAGCAATTGCTGTTGGGAAGATAAACCTTCGTGCCCGTCCCGGAAAAACCGCATTGGGTGTAATAACTGTCGGCGGCGGACACACTGGCGGTGGCATCGCCATAGTCGTCCATATAGCCGAAAAGCTGCGTGCCCGGCATATGCTGGCCGAGCGACTGGCTGGTGACGCTGCCGGGGAGATATTGGAGCCATTCGTTGACATGACCGTCGGGATCGGTGGTGAAGAAGCTGAGATTGCCCAGCGCATTCACAATGCAACTCGCGGGAACCGTCACCCCCGCCTGTGCCAGTTGCTGCCGGTATGCCTCCGCGTCGCTCACATAAAAACCGTAGTTGGCCAGTTGATACTGGGACGCCACGATCGGGTTTTCGTATAATTCGATGTATTGCTGGTCGTTGATTTTGATGAGGGCAAAATTGTTCGAAAGAACCACGGTGTCATAGCCCAGGTAGCTGGTCCACAAGCTTAATACGCTGTTCCAGTTCTGGCTGCTGACGTTATAGGCCATGTGAGCGAGGCCCAATACCAGCGAAGAGGTCTGCGCATATCTCAACGGAACGATGATTATGTAATTGCCGGTGAATACGGCGCTGTCGGCCGGGCCGCTCTTATAAGCGACTGCCTTGAGCATGGTCACCCCGGAAGCATTGGTGACGAATGACAGCGCCATGTTGGTGTAAACCGCCTGCTGCATGGTTACCGGGCCGCTGTAAATGTTGCCATGGGTTTCGGTGGGCGTGCTGCCATCGGTGGTATAACGGATGGTCGCGCCGGGGGTGGCCGAGGAGATGGTCACCGGAGTTTCGGCGTAATAAGGAGCGGCGATGGGGCTGAACACCGGCGTCGCCACGGCCCCCAGGAGATTCGATGTCTGCAACACGACGAAAAACTGCTGGATGGAACTTGGGTCCACGGTGCTGGCGATATCGAAGCTGGTGTTAAAATTGCCGTTCCCGTCAAAGGTGTTGGTGGCCACCGGCGTCCATTGCGCCCGCGGCAATACCAGGTTTGTGGAGGCCAGCACGACATATTGCGCGTCCGGAGCCCCATTGGCTCCCGTGATGGTCAGGGTCGTGCCAGACAAATTGAAGGTCTGGATGGCCAGCGGCATCGGGGGAGACACAATCGTAAAGTAGTTTGTGAACGAGGCAACCCCGGCCACCGGATTGTTCGCCGTAAAATTACCGTTGGTTCCACTGACCACCACCTGATAAGTGCCGGGCGTGGCGTTGGCGGCCGCCGAAAGGGTCAACACCAGATTGGTCTGGCCAAAATTATTGGTGATGGGCGCATAAATGGAATTCAAGGCCGCGGTCACGCCCTGTCCCGAAGGCGAGACCGTCACCCCGTTGGTCACCGTGCCGGAGAGGGTCGCGCTGGAATCAATAAATGTCACCGTGGCATTGACATTGGTGGCGGCGCCCCGGAACACGTTTGCTGACGCCGGCAATATGGACATGGAAAACGCATCGGCCGCCGAACTCGTCACCATCATGGTGAACGTGTTGGTGTACGGGGTGATGCTGGCCAGCAAGGCGTTGGTGGGGCCGGCGGCGGCGACCACCTGCACCGTATAGGTGTTAACCGGAGTGCTGGAAGAAGTCGTTACCGTCAGGGTTGAATTGGAGGTCTCGCCGCCGGTCGTTTCGGGCATGTAATAGGTGTTGGGATTGATGGCCAGCGTCACGCCGGGAGCGGCCGGCGAAATGGAAACCAGGTTGGTCACCTGTCCATAGGCCGTTGATCCACTGGTTGGCTTGGTGGTCAGGGCCACATTCGCCGTGACTGCCGCGCCCGCCGCCAGATTCGTTGACGCCGGAGTGATTGTCAGCGACTGAAAAGTTCTTGCCGCCGATGCGAGTTGAGGCAGGGCCAATCCGGCAAGGAGCAACGATACGAGCAGGGCAAAGCGCCATTGCCGCGACCATAAATAATGTGATTTGGCAGAATAATACAAGAAAAAGTAATAAGCTGGTGATTAACAGTTAAATAGCGTCCAACTCCCGAATTGGGACAAAAAAATGAGTGTCAAATGTCACACAAAAAGGGGTCGAAGCCTGTCCCACTAAAGCGTTTGAAGAAATCCTATAGCCATGCGGAGCGGGGATTTTTGATATTTGGGCGAGCGCCTTCAAATCACGCATCACGTTCCTGCCTTGTTGCCGATCATCGGCCTACGACAACGTATATCGTAAATCGCAATTCGTAAATCGTCTGGCTGCAGGTATTTTACCTTGAAATAATATCCGTTCCGGCCGATAAATTAATCGTTCTTTGATCAAGGCTGACCTTCAGCCGGAATTCAAACCGTGTCTGGGTGGAGGCCAAAACCAGTTCCAACCAAAAGGAGTGTTTATGAAAACTCGGATTCAAAATCTGCTCATCGCGTCGGTAATGCTGGCAATTTTTAACCTTCAATCCTCCGCCGCCCATGCCCAAGGAACGGTGTTCACGTATCAAGGCCGGCTGAATGACAGCGGGAGTCCGGCCAACGGCACCAATTACGGCATGGTGTTTGATCTGTATGACGCGCCGACGAACGGCAACCTGCTGGGCAACCTGGGCGTCGCCAGCGTGACGGTGAGCAACGGGCTGTTCACCACGCCGTTGAGTTTTGGCGGCGTCTTTGACGGCACGCCGCGCTGGCTGGAAATCAGCGTGCAAAAGAACGGCGGCAGTTTCACCACGCTCGCGCCGCGGCAACAGATCACGCCCACGCCCTATGCCATGTTTGCCAACACGGCCAGCAACCTGACCGGGAGCATTTCGTCGGGAAATCTGACGGGCAGCTATACCAATGCGGTGACCTTCAACAACGGGTCGGATGAATTCAATGGGACATTTTCCGGGGAATTTTTCGGTTCCCTGTTCATCGGCGGCGGTTTTAGCGGCGCCCATTTCGGCGACGGCAGCGGCTTGTTCAACTTGAACGCGTCGCAATTAAGCAGCGGCACGGTGCCGGACGCGCGGCTGGCGGGCAACGTGGCACGCACGAACCAGGTCTGGCTGTTGAACGGCAATTCAGGCACGACGCCGGGTGTGAATTTTGTGGGCACGGCGGACAATCAGCCGTTGGAACTGCGCGCCAGCAACCAGCGCATCCTCCTGCTGCAACCGGACAGCACCACGAACCTCTCGCCGGGTTTCGTTGCCGGTTCGTCCGTCAACCTCATTGCCCCAGGCGTGACTGGCTCGACGATTGGCGGCGGTGGAGCCGGCGTTTATGCCGGCCAGCCGGGATTGAACCAGGTTTTTGGAAATTACAACACCATCGGTGGCGGCGCCGGTAACACCACGGCCGCCACCAATTTCAGCGCGCAGGAAGCAACGATTGCCGGCGGCGTGTTCAACACGGCCAGCGGCATCTCGTCCGCCATTGGCGGCGGCGCCAATAATGTGGCTTACGGCAACAACGCCACCGTTGCCGGCGGACTGCTGAACCGCGCCAATTATCACTCCTTCGTCGGGAGCGGCTATCGTAACTCGGCGGATGGAACGGATGGAGTCATTGGCGGCGGGGATTATAACGCCATCCAAACGAACGCCCAAAATGTGACGATCGGCGGCGGTTATGGAAATACCATCCAATCCAATCTGTTCGCTTCCGCCATCGGCGGCGGCTATACCAACACCATCTGGATCGGTTCCTCGGAGGCCATGATCGGCGGAGGTTTTGACAACACTATTTATAGCAATGCCACAACTTCAACGATTGGCGGAGGCTATCAGAATGTCATTTCGACCGGCGACCCTTATGCCGTGGTGGGCGGCGGGATTCAAAACACGAACGGCGGTTTTGCCTCAACCATCGGCGGTGGCCAGCAAAATAACACGAGCGGCGGAGACGGGGCCGTGGTCGGCGGCGGTTATTTCAATGCGAGCGGTGGCTCGGCGGCCACTGTCGGCGGCGGCGCAAGTGATGTCATCGAACCCGGTGCCGATCATGCCACCATCGCCGGCGGCGGCAACAACACGATTGTTGGTTCAGCTGCGCTGTCGGTTTATGACACCATCGGCGGCGGACAGGGCAACACGATGCTGACCAACACATCGTATGATGTCATCGGTGGCGGCCAGCAAAACACCAACAGTGGAACCTACACGACGGTGGGCGGGGGATTCGCCAACACGGTCAGCAATCTGGCGGCGACCATTCCCGGCGGATACAAGAACATCGCCAGCGGAAATATCTCCTTTGCCGCCGGCGAATATGCGCAGGCCACAAACAATGGCGCCTTTGTCTGGAGCGACAGCAGCGGCCAGGCGACCACCTCCACCAACGACAATTCCGTGACGATGCGGGCGGCCGGCGGCTTCCGGTTCTTCACCAGCAGCGCCAATCCAAGTCCCGGCGCTTATCTGGCGCCGTTGGCCACTTCCTGGACGGCGATTTCCGACCGCAACGCCAAAAAAGATTTCGCGCCGGTGAACTGTCAGGCCGTGCTCGACAAGCTTGCGCGCGTGCCGATCGAGCAGTGGCATTACAAATGGGAATCGTCCGGCGATACGCCGAATCTCGGCCCGATGGCGCAGGACTTCAAAGCGGCGTTTTATCCGGGCCGCGACGACAAAGGCATCAGCACGCTGGAATTCGATGGCGTGGAACTGGCGGCCATTCAGGGATTGAACCAGAAGCTCAATGAAAAGGATGCGGAGATTCAAAATCTTGAAAAGAAACTGAATGAATTACAGGCCATGGTGAAAGAGCTTGCAGCCCGGAAATGAAGAGTGCTGCCGCAGTTCATGACATTGGCGCGTGGCACGGTGGTTATCGAACGGCGCGGAGCGTCCTGGAGTGCGCCCAGTCCCTTGGCGCTTTTCACCCACGAACCAAATTCCACCTCAACCGGGACAAATCGCCGCAAAAGAACGCAAAGACCAAGGCGCTCTTGATATTGTAATATTTCTGCTCTGTTCCCCGTTTCCTCCTGTTCACAATTTTTGAAAATGCTCAAATTTATTGCGAAATCGGCGCCATCAATTTGCGGTTCATGGTCAGGATGGTCCGGTTGCCGGCAATGGCGTTGGTCCGGAATTGCTGGAACTTGGCCAGTTCGTCGGGACTGAGGAAGGAGCCGGCCTGGGACTCGACGCCGGCGTAGATGTTGTCCAGGAGGGTGAGGTCCTGATCGGCATCGGTTTCGGAGGCGATGTTGCGGAAGTTGAGAATGGGTACGGTCTGATAATCCGCCGGTAATCCGGCAGCGGCCAATGTGGTCTGGCTTTGTTGCTGCAACAGTTGGGTCAACTGCTGGGTTTTAGCAGCCTTGGCGGCGTCATCGCCGGTCAACATCCCGTTGAATTGTTCGGCGGTGAGGGTGCTCAATAGGTTTTTGGTGTAATCCTGATATTGCGCCAGGCCATCGTCTCCAAGCTGTGCCTGGACTTTCTGTTCCAAGGCAGCATTGGCGGCGGAAAACATCTGGTCGAGATCATTCCCGCTTTTGCCATCGTGCAGGGCCTGGGTGACGAGATCAATGTTGTCCATGATGTTGTCGGCGAGCATATCATTGAATTTGTCGGCCTGGTCCGGCGGCAGTTTCAGGTTTTTGGTGAAATTTGCGTAGATGGCGCTCATGCCCATTTTCTGCTGATCGCGGATCATTTTCCTGGTCTCCGGATTGGCGGTCACCTGGCTGAGGGCGCTTTTTTCCCCGATGATGGCTTTTTCCTGGCGAAGCTGGCCCACTTCCCCACGCAGCTTGAGCACTTCATTGGGGCTGTTTTTCTGGCGGGCGAGTTCCGTGGCCAGGGAGGCGAGGCGATTGGTGGCGTCGTCGCGATCCGATTGCAACTGCTGGACCTGGGCGGCCAGCGGCGCCTGTTGTTGCTGAAGCGTGACGAGCTGGTCGCGCAGTTTGGAATTTTGACGGGCTTCAAATATCCCGGTGCCCACGGCAGCGGCGAGGAGGACGACAACGACGATTTTTTGGATGGCAGTCATGGCAATGGTTTTGGTGGTGGCAATTGCGGTGGTTGCGGCGGTTGAAGTGGCGACGACAGTGGCGGTGGCGGCGGAGGCAGCAGTGATGGCAACGGCCAGGCCGGCGGGCGCGGATTGAACGGCGTTGGCGGAAATGAGGACGGCAAGGCCGGCGGCGCCGATGGTGACGCCGCGTTTGGCGAAGAGTTCACGGAGGCGTTCCACGGCGCGGTTGACGCGTTTTTGGGCGGCTTCATCGCTGATGCCGAGGGTGAGGGCCATTTCTTTGGCGGATTTGCGTTCAAAATAGCGCAAGAGCAGGGCTTCGCGGTCGGGTTCATCCAGTTCATCCAGCGCGGCGTCGAGCTGGGGGGCGATGTCGTCCCAGGAGGCGTCGGGGTCGGTGACAAGCAAATCGTTCATGGCGGCGGCCTCCTGTTCGCGGGCGCGGCGACGCACATCGGAGCGGACGGCGTTGGCGGCGAGGTTCTGGGTGGTGCGATGCAGCCAGCCGGACAGGATGGGCCGGTCGGCGAGCTGGCGGGCGTTTTGGGCGAGGGCGAGAAAGACGCCCTGGGTGACGTCACCGGCCAGTTGCGCATCGCATACCATGCGCACGGCGGCGGAATAGACGAAATCAAGATGTCGGCGGACGAGTTCGGCAAAGGCGTCCTCGGAGCCTTGGCTGGAATAATCGGCCAGCAGTTGTGGGTCGGTCTGAGTATTCACTCATAGAATAGTAACCGCCGGGGCGCAAATCGGACAGGGAAAGTGAAACGTGATGCGTGATGCGTGAATATTTGCGCGAAGTTCGAAATCAGAAGGTCAAAATTCGAAATTAAGAGTTGGGAAGCGGTTGATGCGCGACCCGAAATTCAGCGCCGATTAGCGTCAATTAGCGGTTAAATGCCAATCCTCTGCGGTCCCTGTCTTCTCTCGTGGCAAAAATGGCTCCGTTCGCTCGGTTGCCCTTGTCGCGCCGTAGCTGGCGAAGGCGGATCCCTATTCAATGATCTTCGCGTCAATTTGCGAAATTCGCGTAAAAACTCCGCACTCCGCACTCCGAATTTTATTTTTGGCGCCCCCCCGAATTCTTTCTCCGCCGCGCAGAAACAAAATTTGAAGATTTTAACATAAGACGTTTTTCAGCAATGCTTTAAGTTGTGTGAAATATTTTTGGCACCCCCCCTAATTTTACCCCTTCCGCGGAGAAACACTTTTCGAGGGCATGTGATAATATCGTCGGGTTGGGCCACCGTTGGGTGGTTCTGCCGATGATCGGCAACAGTTCTTTGACAATTTGAGATGTGCTGTGTGACAGCAGTGGACGCGCGGTACGCCGGGTATCGCGCGTCCCGCCCTCGCGCTTTGGAAAGGACCGCGACCTTCAGATCGCTTCAACGGCTATTGAAACCAAACCGTTCTCGATTTGAAACAATGCTATTTAACCCTATTGAAGGCTATTAAACCCAAAAACTGAAGTTGCATCGGGAGCGTGCCCGGGGACCGCGCCCGCCACGGGCGCCGTTTTTCGCGCCCTCGCGGAAAACCCGGGCGTACCGGAAGATTCCAAGGGTTCTGTTGAAGCTGCAAAAAGAATTGGTGGGCCTGCTCGGACTTGAACCGAGAACCAAAGGATTATGAGTCCTCTGCTCTAACCATTGAGCTACAGGCCCAAACTATTTAAAATAAAGCATTTAACACGTTTTTAAAAAACGCAATTTCGGGATTGTATCCCGCCTTTGTATCCCGTAGAATGTTGGTGCTTATGACAACACTCACCACGGACACAGGACGGGATACAAAACCCGTAAAACCAAAGCGCGACGAACACCTTTCCGCCGATGGAAAGTGGCGTTCATTCCCCAAAGTCCCCCACTTGTTACAGTACGTCAGCACAGAGACATATTTTGGGCGAGTAAAGATTGGCCGCAAGATATTTCGCGAAAGCCTCGACACCGATGTTTTTACCACGGCCAAGGTGCTTCTGCCCGATTTCCTCAAAAAGAAGCGCAAACGGGCAGCCACCCCCATCACAGGGTCGTTTGCCGAAGCTCGTAAAGCCTACGAGACGGACTTGGACGCAGACCACACCTTGAAGGAACTCAGCAAACTATATCGGCATCGGTGCATTAATGCGTTGCTAAAGTCATGGCCGGAACTGGACGCCCTACACCCAGCCAAGATCACCGAGACGGATTGCCGCGCATGGGCAGCAAGGTTTGCGGCTAAATACAGCCCGCAGGTGTTCAATAACACACTCGGCACGTTTCGCATGATTTTGGAACGCGCACGCATCAGCCATGATGAAAACCCGGCGCGCAGGGTGAAGCGGCTAGGCGTGAAGCAAAAAGAACTTCACTTGCCAGAGCCGCAGCAATTTGAGGGCATCCTGCAAACCGTGGAAACGAGCGGCGCTGGCTGTGCAAAACATTGTGCGAACTTTATTCGCTTTCTGGCGTTCTCCGGTTGCCGGTTGAATGAGGCTCGGCTTGTGCGCTGGCAGGACGTGAACTTTATAAAAGGGGAAATTCGCGTTCACAACAGCAAGAGCGCAAAGGCCACCAGCAAACCCGAATTTCGTTTTGTGCCGATCATCCCGCCCATGCGGGATTTGTTGGAACTTTTAAAACCCGCCAACCCTTCGCCGGATTCGCCGGTTTGCGCCATTGGCGAATGTGAAAAGTCCCTGACACGCGCCTGCAAGTTGGTTGGTGCAAAGAGAATCACTCATCACGACTTGCGACATTTGTTCGCGACACGTTGCATTGAATCCGGCGTGGACATTCCAACCGTGAGTAGATGGCTCGGCCACAGCGACGGCGGCGCACTCGCTATGAAAACATACGGCCATTTGCGCCGGGAACATTCCACGACAATGGCGCAACGCGTCACTTTTAGCAGTAAGGCAGCAATAACCAACAACAATTAAAACCTGTTTACGATTGAAAAAGAATCTTTCCGGCATAGCCAAGCCACAAAAAAATGTGCCCGCATTAAAAACCGCAGCAACCAGTCAGGGTGAAGAAATTCCGCCGGGCTTGGAATATCTTTCTGAATTGAAAGACTCAAGCCCGCTGCAACAACTTGCGGCGTGTTTTCCAAAATTTGCGGAAGCGCTGAAAACTGACAAAGCCCAAGAAGCAACTGAATGTTTTGCAGGGTGGTTTTGGGGGGCTGGCTTCGATTTGGGCGTGGAACTCCCCGAATGGGTAAAATCAGCTTCAGTAAAGTATTGGGAAGCGGCAGGTTTGAACTTTACGGAGTTAAAAAAAGGAAATTCCAAAGACATTGGAGCATTGGTCGGCCTCGCAGAAAATGCGCCTCCAAGCATTTCGCCATCTAAACCAGAACAAGCAGCGCAAAATCTCATCAAGCACATCAAAACGGAATCAGGAGACTTTTCCGCCACGGAATTAAAGAAATACGCAGACGCACGCGCGAACGCATTGAAAATGATACAGAGAATTGCAGAGCCACCGCAACGGGTGAAAGTATTTTTAACAATCGCTTGCGCGTGGCGGCAGGTTGAAAAAATGGAGAGTGCTGGGGAGTTTCACCGATGGTTGGTTACACACGATTTAATCGCGGGGGGTACAGACGCGGCTGAAACGCGCGCGGTTTGTCGAATCATCGGATTTAATCCACACGGGGCCGCAGGAAGACCGCCCAAAAAAGAATAGGTAAAGCTATAAATTCACCAAACCGGGTTGGCAGCATTTTTGCCACCCGGTTTTTGTCATTTTAGCCCGCTACTTTTTCGACTTCGCAAGGCATGAGATAAACACCCTTGCAATGACAACAGTCAACACTAATACCGGGCGCGCAGAAGTCAGCGAAAGCCAGACCACTGCGACGCATAACCCAACCGCAACCGCAACGCCTCTGCCCCGTCTCGCCTACACCATGCGCGAAACGGCGGCAATTCTCGGCGTCAGCTACATCACCGTTCACCGGCTTCTAAAGCGCGGCAAACTCCGTGCATGTGACGCCCTTCGCAACAAGGTCATTCCGCTTACCGAAATTGAGCGGTTTTTGATGGAATCCACCGCAATCGAATAACGCCAACCAAAAACATCATGTCACTTAATTTCAAATTGGTGAAGGTTGGCCGTAACGTCGCGCCCTGGGTGAAGGAGTTAAAAGGTAAATCCGGGGTTTACCTCATCCGTGAAAAAGACGGGGTTTTGTTTTTCGCCGGTGCCGTCGTTTATGTCGGGGAATCTCACACCAACCGCCTTTATTCAACGTTGTTGCGGCATTTCCAGCACTGGACGGGCAAAACCGCAGGCCCAACTTTTGCGGTTTCAAAGGTGGAAGTTGCCATTGTGCGCTGTCCGGCCAAACGCGCGCTCGATTTGCAAAACTCTACCATTGAAGAATACCGCCCCCGGCTTAACACCATTGCCAACCCCGACGCGGAAAAGGAATAAAAAATGCAATCTTACGCCATAATAAACGGCCTGCCGTTCTTCCTTCGCGAATTGATTGAAAACCCACCGCTCGCCGGTTGTGGTATTCATTCTTGGCTTTTCAGTGTCGCACGACAATTGCACGCCCATTTACCAGCCGGGGCAATTGTCGCGCTACTCGAAAGCAAAGTTGCGAATTGCGGGCGAACCGTCAGCAAGCGCGAAATCGTCTCGGCAGTTAAAGATGCCCTGCCGTTTGCGTGGCAAGGGTCACAAGCTGTCGTGGGGAAAACTACAGCAATTTTTGCGTAGTAGTAGATTATCAAAAGCTCGAATTACAAAATTTAGAGGCCGGAGATCAAACGCTCACCAAATCAGAGTTGCAGGACATTTCTGAGAAAGTTGACAGTTTGCAAATTGATGTTGGTGAAGTGAAAGACAATGCAGACGATATTCAAGACGATGTGACGCAACTCAAAATTGATTTGGGTGATGTTCAAGACAGCGTGAACGGAATCAGTATGAAACTGAAAACTTATCCATCACCTTTTCAATACTAGTTTAATCGTAGCGCCCGTGAGGGGAGAGGATTGGTAGTCCTATTTTTGCATTGTATCCCGCGTTGTATACTTGGGGAATTTTTTTGAGCTAAAACCAGCTAGTAGTAGAAAAAACCAGAAATGGAATCACCTTTATTCACAATGGTTTGATAACGCCAGCGAAGGCGGAAAAAAGCGTGAAAAACTCGTTTTTCAATTATGAGTCCTCTGCTCTAACCATTGAGCTACAGGCCCGTTAATGAAAGGTTAATCATCTCCCCGCCTGATAGCCACTCAGAAATCCCGCCGGGCCGCCTGAGCCAGCAAATCTTACTCCAGGTCCAGGTTCTCGACGTCGAGAAAACCATGCAACTGCTTCAATCGCGTGGGATGGCGCATCTTGCGGAGCGCCTTGGCCTCGATCTGCCGGATGCGTTCGCGGGTGACGCGGAACTGCTGGCCCACTTCCTCCAGCGTGCGGGCATTGCCATCGCCAATGCCGAAACGCAGTTCCAGCACCTGCCGTTCGCGCTCGTTGAGACTGCAGAGCACGTCGCCCAGCTTGTCCTTCAACAGGCTGAAGCTCGTGATGTCCAGCGGATTGTCCGCGCCCTTGTCTTCGATGAAATCGCCAAAACTGGCCTCGTCGCCATCGCCCACGGGAGCCTGCAGTGAAACGGGTTGTTGCGCCATCTTCAGAACCCCGCGGATGCGTTCCACCGGCATCTGCATCTCGTCGGCAATCTCCTCCGGCGCGGCCTCGCGGCCAAGTTCCTGCAGTAGTTTCTTCTGCGCGCGCATCAGTTTGTTGATGATCTCGATCATGTGCACCGGTATGCGGATCGTCCGCGCCTGGTCGGCAATGGAGCGGGTGATGGCCTGCCGGATCCACCAGGTGGCGTAGGTTGAAAACTTGTAGCCGCGCCGGTACTCAAATTTTTCCACCGCCTTCATGAGGCCCATGTTGCCTTCCTGGATCAGGTCCAGGAAAGACAGGCCCCGGTTGGTGTATTTTTTGGCGATGGAGATCACGAGGCGCAGGTTGGCCTCCACCATTTCGGTTTTTGCCTGCAACGAGCGCGCCGAAGCATCGCGCAGCAGGTCAAAGGCCAGCAGGAAGTCCTCGTGCGGCATCCGGACAAATTCTGCCAGGGCCCGCAGCGTCTGCATTTCGGCTTCCACCAAATGCTTCTGGGGGGTGGATTCGCGTTGATTTTGGGCGTCTTGCAACGCCCGCAGGCTGTATTGGAACTTGTCGTGGATGTTCTCCGCCACGAGGGTCATTTCCTCCACGACCTTCTGCTTGAAGAAGAATTTCGGGAACATCGCCTGCAACTTCTTGTCCAGCTTTTCAAATTCGTCATGTTCCCGGTTGCGGCGGGCGTTCTGGTGCGCGTCGCGCCACAGGTTGAAATGGCGGTCCACTTCCGCGTCCATCTCCCGCACCTTCACCACCAGGCGTTGCATGGTCTTGAGATGCGTATCGCGGCTGTCCACTTTCTTGTCGAGCACCACGCGGTCGAAACGTTCCCGCGGCGGATCAGCGAGAAGTTTTTCCGCCAAAGCGATATGTTCCTTGCCGGTGAAACCAAACCGGTAGATGACGCGGCGCAGTTCGTTCTCCGCCACTTCAATGCGCTTGGAAATCTCCACTTCCTGCTCGCGCGTCAGCAACGGCACGGCCCCCATCTGCTTCAGATACATCCGCACCGGATCGTCCAGGGCGTCCAGCCGGCTGTCATCCTCCTCCACATCCTCCTTGTCGAGGGGCTTGACGCGGTCCACCTCGGCGGCGTCCACGACTTCGATCTCCAGTTCGCGCAACTTGGCGAAAACGTGGTCCAGATTCGCCGGCGTGGAAAACTCCTCGGTCAGGATTTCGCCGACGTCATCGAAGGTCAACTGTCCCTGCTCCTTGGCGAGCCGGATCAGTTCCTTGATTTTTTCGGCCAGTGCGATCAGTGGGTCGGCGATCGCCACCGCGTGTTGCGCTCCGGCAGACGGGTCCGGAGCGGCTTTGTGCGACTTGGGCTTTGGCATAATTTAACGACGCTTCTGGAATATACCACAGGAGCGGAGCGAATATGAAAAGCCAAAGTGATTACGTCAAGCGGCGAAATGATTAAACTTTTTTGGGCACGACCAGGATTCCCCGCTGGGCCAGGTGCGGCAGCATCATTTCCACCGTTCGTTCGACGGCTCCAAGGTTTTCGGCGACCACTTCCAGCGCGTGCCTTCCCAGTTCCGCACGCCGGGCCGGGTCAGCCAGCAGCGCGGCCAGTGTGCGCTCCAGCTCGTCCGGGCTTTGAACCTGCACCGCGGCATCCTTTGAAAGGAAAATCCGGACAATGTCCTTGAAATTCTGCATGTTGGGACCAAAAACCACCGCTTTCCCGAGCGCCGCCGGCTCAATGGGATTCTGCCCGCCGATGGCGGTGAGGCTTTTGCCGATAAAAACCACGCTGGCCGGCTCGTAAAAGAATTTCAGTTCGCCCGTGGTGTCCACCAGCAGACATTCCACCTCGTTGGGAGCCAGTTTCGTGGCCGGGAGAATTTCATTGCGATAGGTGAATTTCACACCGCGTGTCCGCAACTGTTGTCCAATGTCCTTGCTGCGTTCAAAATGACGGGGCACCAGGATCAGAAAAAGGTTGGGGGATTTCAGCCGCAACCGCGCGGCCATCTCCGCCAGCAACATTTCCTCACCGTCGTGAGTGCTGCCGGCCACCAGCACCGGCGCGTCATCGGCCACACCGATCTGGCGCAGCAATCCGCGCACGTCCAGGCTCCGCTGTTCCGTCAGCTTGGCTCCCGCATCAAATTTGAGGTTTCCCGTCACGTACACCCTGCCGGGCACACAGCCCACGTCTTGCAACTTCTGCGCATCCTCCTTGTTTTGACAGCCGACACCGGCAAACGACCTGAAGATCGGACGGAACAGCCAGCCAAACTTCTTATAGCGAGGGTAAGAACGATCGGAGAGCCGGGCATTGGCGAGAAACACCGGAATCCTCAAATCGGCCGCCCGCCAAAGAAAATTGGGCCAGATTTCCGCCTCCAGCAATACGATGGCCTGCGGATTGATGGTTGCCAGCGCCATGCGGGCAAATTTACGCCGGTCCAGCGGGTAGTAGATTTTGGTGATGCGGTTGGGCAGCCGGCGGCATTCCGCCATGCCGGTAGTGGTGGTGCAGGAGACCACGATTTTTGCGTTTGGCACCCGCGGTTCCAGCGCGCGGATCAGTTGCGTGCAAAGGCCGATCTCGCCGACGCTGACGGCGTGCAGCCAGATGATATGCCGGTTCGTCAACGCCTGCTTGACCGCGGCATCGTAACTGGCAAAGCGCTGCCCGAAGCCCTCAATCCAGTTGCCCCGCCGCCGCAGCCGCCAAAAATAATATGGCGACAAAGCGACAAAAAATATCAGAAATAGGATGTTGTAAAGTGTGCGCACGTTTTATTCCCAAGGTCCTTCAACCCCGTTTTTCTCGAAATATGACGCCTGAGTGCGGAAAATATTTCACAAATGACGCCAATTTTCAACGGAAGAATATCAACCACACCATTACCAGCACCGGCAGCAAACAGGGCAGGGTGTATCGAACCATAAAAACCATGAATGATGGCGTCCGGATTCCTCCCTGTTCCACCATGGCCTTTACCATGAAATTCGGCCCGTTGCCAATGTAAGTGGCGGCGCCAAAGAAAACGGCGCCAACGCTGATGGCTTGGACATGCAAAGGATGTTCCACCGCCAGGGAGGAAATCTCCCCATGGTTGCCGGCCACGCCGTGCAGAGCGTTCAAAA
>Ga0206928_1033_pt2 | contig 39780 bp, 35 predicted proteins | sample Alteio_BWOrgHeat_21_FD_152941 | JGI IMG/M metagenome (GOLD analysis project Ga0206928, IMG submission 152941) | Enriched cells from forest soil in Barre Woods Harvard Forest LTER site, Petersham, Massachusetts, United States -... | ecosystem: Environmental > Terrestrial > Soil > Temperate forest >... | reverse complement strand
GGTGTTGTTTTTGCAGCCGCGCAAATGCTTCGGAATGTGCACGAGGCCGCGGTACGTGGACCGGCCTGCGCCGACGGAGATGGATTTCGCCACGATATTCGACGTCGTCTCGTCGGCCAGGTGGATCATCTTCGCGCCGGTGTCCTGGTGCTGGCCGTTGTTGGCCAGCGCGATGGAAAGCACCTCGCCGCGGGCCTTGCGCCCCTTGAGGATGACGCCGGGGTATTTCATCGTCAACCGGGAGCCGATGTTGCAGTCAATCCAGCGGATCTCGGATTCCTCGTGCGCGAGGCCGCGCTTGGTGACGAGGTTGAAAACGTTGTTCGACCAGTTCTGGACGGTGATGTACTGGATCTTCGCGCCCTTGAGCGCGACGAGTTCCACGACGGCGGAGTGCAGCGTCGCGGTCTCGAACTTCGGCGCGGTGCAGCCTTCCATGTAGGTGACTTCCGCGCCCTCGTCGGCGATGATGAGCGTGCGCTCGAACTGGCCGAAGTTTTCGGCGTTGATGCGGAAATACGCCTGCAGCGGCTGTTTCACCTTCACGCCCTTGGGCACGTAGATGAAAGAGCCGCCGGAGAACACGGCGCTGTTGAGCGCGGAAAATTTATTGTCGCCGGTCGGGATGACCTTGCCGAACCACGGGCGGAAAATATCGGCGTGTTCCTTCAAGCCTTCAGTCGGCCCGACGAAAATGACGCCTTCCTTGGTGAGGCTTTCCTTCATGCGCGAGTAGGCGGCCTCGCTGTCAAATTGCGCTTCGACGCCCGCGAGGAACTTGCGCTCCTGTTCGGGAATGCCGAGGCGCTCGAAGGTCTTCTTGATGTCGGCCGGCACTTCTTCCCAGGTGCGGCTGGCCTTCTGGCCCTGCGAGAGATAGTAGCGGATTTTGCTGAAATCAATCGTGTCCAAATCCTTACTCGCCCAATGTGTCGGCATGGGCTTGGCCTCGAAGGTCTTCAACGCCTTGTGGCGGAACTCGCGAATCCAGTCGGCCTCGCCCTTGACTTGGGCGATGTAATCAATGGTCTCGGGCCGCAGGCCCACGCCGGCGTCGAAGGCATAGTCGGTCTCGTAACGGAAATTGCCTTTTTCCCGGTCAATGTCGATCTGGGTTGCTGTTTCTGAGCTCATGGTGAAATTTTAGGAGAAGATTTTACCGCGAAGGCGCGAAGAGCGCGAAGGTGGTGAAAAGGATGTTTGGAATGAAGGGATTGCTTTGCGAACTTTGCGTCTTTGCGGTGAAAAGATGTTCTACTTGGCCGCGGCCAGTTCCTTCTGCACCCAGTCGTAGCCGCGGGCTTCGAGTTCGAGGGCGAGTTCCTTGCCGCCGGATTTGACGATGCGGCCGTCCCACATCACGTGCACGACGTCGGGCACGATGTAGTCGAGCAGGCGCTGGTAGTGGGTGATGACAAGCGCGCCGAGGTTCGGCCCGCGCATGAGGTTCACGCCTTCGGCGACGATTTTCAGCGCGTCAATGTCGAGGCCGGAGTCGGTCTCGTCCATGATGGCGTACTTGGGCTCGAGCATCATCATCTGGAGGATTTCACAGCGCTTTTTCTCGCCGCCGGAGAAGCCCTCGTTGACGGAGCGGGCGGTGAACTTGCGGTCAATTTTCAGCAAATCCATTTTCTCGTAGAGGCGCTGGTAGTAGGCGGTGGCGACGAATTCCTCGCCTTCGGCCAGGCGGGCCTGGCGGGCGGCGCGCAGGAAATTGGCGATGGAGACCCCGGGGATTTCGCTCGGGTACTGGAACGCGAGGAAGAGGCCCTTGCGCGCGCGCACATCCGGCTCGAGGCCGAGGATGGGCTCCCCGTCGAGAAAGACCTCGCCGCCGGTGACTTTGTAGTCCTCATGGCCGGCGAGCGCCTTGGCCAGCGTGCTTTTGCCCGTGCCGTTGGGGCCCATGATGGCATGGACCTGGCCTTTGGGCAGGCTCAGCGTGAAATCCTTGAGGATCGGGCGGTCGCCGATGGAGACACAGAGGTTGCGGATATCGAGGGAGAACATGGGAGGAAGTGAGAAGGTAGAATTCAGAATGCAGAAGTCAGAAAGCAGGAGTCAGAAATGGATATGCTATCAATGGTATAGGTGGAGGTTTAGCCGTGGTTTTAAAAATTAAGAAAGAGGGCAGATTAGTTCTGCCTTTTGCCTTCAGCGTTCTGACTTTTTTTCGCCGGCGCCATGCCGTGAAAGGCCAGCTCGACGTGATCTATCTGGTAGCCGGTGGGCAGCACGCGCTTGAGGGTGGTGGCAAAATCAGCCGGGACATCGATGTCATACACCCGGCCGGTGCGACGGTCGTGGAAGTGGGCGTGTTCGTGCAGGTTCGGGCAGTAGCGCGAGGGCTCGCGCTCGATATTGACCTGGCGCACGAGGCTGCAAGAGACGAGGGTCTCGAGGCAGTTATAGACGGTGGCGAGGGAAATGGTCGGCATTGTCTCGCGGGCCCGGGCATAAACCTCGTCGGCTGTGGGATGGTCGCGTTTATTCAGCAGGACGGCGAAGACATGCTCGCGCTGTTTGGTGGAGCGGAGCTTCGTGCGGGCCAGCGCTTCATCGAGCACTTGGCGGGAAGTGGGGGAAAGTTTCATGGGGTAGGGGTGGTAAAGGCGGACAGGGGATGCCGCCGGCAGCCCAATATTTGAGGCATTTTGGGGCAAGCTAATTGGAATGATTCCAAAAATCAATACTATTGAGATTTATTTTCATTTAAAAGAGTGATGGAAGGCTTCAAGGTCATTATTTACGAACGTTTAAAAAAATAGGTTGAAACTATCCCAATGAGGGTTACTCTTCAGCCATGGCTGCTCTGCCATGTAGCTTAGGATGGTGCGCTCTCATTCAACGCTGTTGGCGTTGGACTCGGGTGCCTTTTCTGGCTTCAAAAAGCGATTCCAGTCTAGGCTCTTAACGATTCGTATCTCATTGATATTTATTGCTTAATACTTCGTCGAGAGATGCGAAACGGAGAGGGTCTGGGGTGAGTCCGGCATGGCGGTCATGCCCACCCCATGCCTTTGCTCATAACAGAAAAAGTGAATCGCTAATGACGTTTGTTTTTAACGGTTAATTTTTTGAAAAAAAGGATTGATGGCGGTGACTGAATTTCCAAGCCAAATTCATGTCCGGACCCGAGACCACCAACGCAGCGCGGTTGGAGACAAAACTGGTGTCAACTACACCGGGTGCGACTGGATTTCCTCCTTTGGATGGCATTTTGGTGGAGCAGCGGGCTCGTGCCGCCCAGTACTGGGTGCGTTTGGCCGTATTCGGCTTGCTGGCTTTTTATGCAATTCTAGCGCTGGCCACCGCCAATCGCCGCGGTTTGACCTTTGATGAGAGTGAAGAACTGGCCTCGGGCTACAACATCTGGTTAAACCACGACTTTCGCATGGAAGGGGCGAATGGCGATTTTGTGAAGCGCTGGGCCACGGTGCCGTTCCTCGTTTCCCAACCCAATTTTCCGGCGACGACGGACTCGAATTGGCTGAAAGGCGAACCCTACGTGCTCGGGTACGAGTTCTTTTTTGTCAACGGCAACAACCCGCGGGGCCTGTTATTGCAAGGCCGCCTCATGGTGATTTTGCTCGGTTTGGCCACGGGTTGGCTGGTCTTTGTTTGCGCCCGGGATATTTTTGGGCTGGCCGGTGGCCTGCTGGCGTTGGGGCTTTTTGTTTTCAGTGAAAACATGCTGGCCTACGGTGGGCTCGTTTCCACGGAAATGTCCACCTGCTTCGGTTTGCTGGGCACCACATGGAGCGTGTGGCGGCTGTTGCATGAAGTGACGTGGGGGCGTTTGGTCACCAGCCTGCTGTTTACGGCGGTGCTGGTGCTGTCCAAGTTGAGCGCCATCGTGATTTTTCCCATCGTGCTGATTCTGCTGGCGGTGAAATTGGTTTGCGGCCGGCCCTTATGGTGGCGGCTGGGGTGGGAGCGGATGATTCGGCGGCGTTCGGTCCAAGCCGGCATTTTCACCGGGTTTATCCTGCTGCACGCCTGCGTCGGGTGGGCGGCGCTCTGGGCCCACTACGACTTTCGCTATGCCTCCAGCCCGGCGCCGGACAATCCGCAGGTGCGACTGACGGCGCCGGATTATATTGATCCGATCGACGAAACCATGCTTGCGACCCTGAAGTGGTGCCGCGAGACACACTTTTTGCCGCAAGGTTTTCTGAACGGCGTGGAACTGCTGCTGGGCCAAAACGACGAACGCATGTCGTTCATGAATGGCGAGTGGAAGACCGGCGGCTGGCGCACGTTCTTTATCTATAGCATGTGGGCCAAAACCTCGCCGACCTTTTTGCTGCTGCTGGCATTGGGCCTGGTCGGTTGCTGGCGTTGGCGGCGCGGCGGCGTTCCGGCCACCGCCGGCCTGGCCCGCCCCGCCACTTGCGAAAGTTTTCCGCCGGGCTATGGCATTATTCCCTATGTCACGCTGGTCATCGTTTATGCCGCGGTGGCGGTGTTGCAAAATGTGGACATCGGCCACCGGCATATTTTGCCGATCTATCCGGCGCTCTTTATTTTGGCGGGCGGCGCGGTGGCGCTGCTGTGGGGCCGCTGGGCCTTTTCGCTGCGGGTGTTAATCGGACTGCTCCTGCTGGCCCGGATGGGCGAATCAATAGCAACCTATCCCCACTATTTGGCCTACTTCAGCCCATTGGTGGGCGGCCCGGAGCAGGCCTACAAACATCTCGTGGACAGCTCGCTGGACTGGGGCACGGGCTTGCGCGGCTTGAAACGCTGGCTCGACACGAACAATCCCGGCGGTCACGCCCCGGTTTACCTGGCCTATTTTGGCACCGACAGCCCGGACTACCACGGGATTCAGGCCAAACGCCTGCCGGGCTTTTTCGACTGGCGCCCCCGGGAGTTCTTCCCCTTGGCGCCGGGCATCTATGCGATCAGCGCGACCTTGTTCCAGAGTTTGTACACGCCGGTGTTTGGCCCGTGGAACAAGCAATACGAATTGGACTACCAGGTGACCTTGAAATTGATGCAGGAGTTTGAGCACTCCACCAACGATCCCGCGCAGCGGGCGGCCTTGATCGCCGCGCATCCACCCGGTTTTTGGGAGAACATTTACAGCGGGTTTGACAGCCTGCGGTTTGGCCGGCTGTGCGCCTGGCTGCGGCATAACCGCGAGCCCGACGACAACGCCGGCTATTCCATCCTCATCTTCCGTTTGTCGTTGAAGGATCTGCAGGCGGCCCTGCTTGGACCACCCGCGGAAATGGCGGAAACCCCGCCCAAATTGCAGGAACGCGCGAAGCAAATGGGGCAGCCTCTGCCGGCGAAGTGAGATAGTCTTTGGGGCGGCCTGCGAAATTGTATTCCTAGCTTGATCACTCCGGCACGCTTCCGACGGGACTTCGGCGGCGCCATCTCGCTAATAATAGCCATCGGTGGCACCGTCCTACCGTCGGTCAACGCGCCGGCCTCGGGCGCGCCGTCGAACGCGCCATGTGATCTGCCGGTTAACCGTGCGCCTAGGCTGCTTGACTAAAAGCACTCTGTCCGCTAAGCAAAAATCCGTGAGAGCCATTGAATTGATGCTGTTTCTGGTTGGAGTCTGGGCACTGGATCATTTTCAAGACGCTTGGCGCATGCAGCCGCAGTTCCTCTTTATTGGAGCACTCGGGTTATTGCTTGCGTATTTCCTGCTCGGTGGTGCCCAAGCAGCGTTCGCCATATTCTGGAAGGCATTCCGGCAAGAATTGCAACGCAAGCCAGTAAATTTGGCGCAAACCACGCCACCCCCCACGGGCTAATAGGGCCGGAAGAGAGGTTAGGTTGAGGTTGCCCCTTTTTCCTGAGCTGGGCGAATCAAGGCTGCAACGCGGGCAGGCACGACTATCGGGTCGTGGTACAGTTTGCTTATTGCGTAGAGCGGTGCTTTAGCCGCGCTCTGCGGCATTTCGTTTGTCCCCAAGCGCGGGCTAAAGCACCGCGCTACGAACAATAGAGCAGCAGCAGCACTTTCATTCATTCAAACTGTACGACTACCAATTGTCCGCCAAGTGTGACTTGCCTGGACGTATTTAGGCCGCGAAATTTTCCGTCACCAGCACCACGCTCGGCGTTGCGGCCCGTAGGCGGATGGCGGCGGCGCAGGGAAGGAGGGCGTTCGCGCCGCGTTCGAGTTCCGGGTGCGCGGGCTCATCGGTGGTCAGGCGGCCGTCGGCGACGGCGATGAGGCGGGGTTGTTCACCGGCGGCGAAATTTAATTCCTGTCCGGCAGCCAGCGGCACGCGGCACAGGCGAAAGAAGGGCGAGTCCGCCAGCATGGCTGGTTGCGGGCCGGGCGGCACGGGCGCGGGCTCGGTGTCGGCGAAATTGATGCACTGTAGCGATTCCTTGACGTGCAACTGGCGCGGTTTGCCGTCGAGGCCGACGCGCCCCCAATCGTACACGCGATACGTGGTGTCCGAGTTCTGCTGGATTTCGAGAATGAGATTGCCGGCGTCAATCGCATGCAGGCGGCCGCTGGGCACAAAAATGCTGTCGCCCTTGCGCACGAGGATGCGGTGGACGAGCGGTTCGAGCTGGTGCGCATGCAAGGCGGCCTCGAATTGCGCGCGGGTCACGCCGGGGCGCAGGCCCGCCATCACGGCGGCGCCCGGCGCGGCCTCGGCGATGTACCAATTTTCCGTCTTCGGCTCGCCACCGAGCGCGGCGGCCAGGGCCGCGGGCGGATGCACTTGCAGCGACATGCGGTCGCGCGCATCGAGCCATTTCACTAAAATGGGAAAATGTTTGGCTGGTGCCCAGCGTGGGCCCATAACCGTCGCGGCGTCACGCTCCAACAAGTCGCGCAGCGGGCGGCCCGCCCAGGGGCCGCCGAGCACGACGGATTGCGCCTCGGGCCGGTCCGCGATTTCCCAGCTCTCGCCGATGACCTTTTCCGCCGGTAGCGCGCGATGCAAAATGTCCGCCAGCGCGCGCCCGCCCCACACGCGCTCTTGGTAGAGCGGGGCAAAACGCAGCAGTTTCGGGGCGGCAGTGGAACTCATCCGCCCATTCGCGTAACCGCGCGCGGGAAATGGGTCAACGCCGCATTCCGCGCTTGTTTCGCCGCGGGGCGGGACGTATGTTGCGGAATTCCCGCGGGGCCGCTCCCGGTCGGCGGGAAACTCCTTTTTTAAACTCAATGTTTGGCAGCAAAAAGCAAGACAACGGCAAAGCCCGCGAGAGCGCGCGGCCCAAGGCCTCGGCCACGGCGTTTGCGCCGCGGCGTTCGCCCATCCGCCCGTTTTGGGGCCTCATCTGCGTGTCGCTCGGCGTGCTGGTCATCCTGGCCTATGCGAGCTACAACCCGCGCCAGGCGGTGTTTTTCGACAAATGGCTGGGCAACAGCGCCGGGCCGCAGCCGGACCCGGTGGCCGGCAACTGGGTGGGGGAGGTCGGGGCAACTTTTGCCACTCTCTCGTACCGTCTGGCGGGCTGGCCGGCGATTTTCTTTTTGCCGATTTATCTGCTGTGGCTGGGCTATTTGTTTTTCTGCCATCGCGCCCATGTGGTGCATACGTGGAAGTTTTTGCTGATGCTCATCACGCTGCTCTCGGCCACCGGGCTGGCGGCGATGCTGGGCACGCTCGGGGTCGTTAATTACGACCCGCAGTATTTCCCCCACGCGCACGGCGGGTTGTTCGGCAATATTTTGTTCAACGATTTGATGCAAGGGCCGGTGGGCAACGCCGGCAGCGGCGTCATTCTCGGGCTGATTTATGTGATTGGGCTGGTATTCGTGTTTGCGGACAGCCCCGGGCAGGTTTTCGAGGGCCTGGTGCAGTCCTTTGCGATGTGGCGCGAGCGCCGCGCCGCCGCCGCGCAAAAACGCCGCGAGGAATTGGCCAAGGTGAAAGAGACCGCGGAGGCCGCCGAAAAGCTGGCGCCCGTGGCGCCGGTCTCACCCGCTGCGCCGCTGAAAGTCGCCGTGGCCCCCGCCGCCAAAAAGGCCGCGCCGGCTCCCGAGCTTGCGCCCGCCGCGGCCCCGCGCAAAGGCCTCGGCACGTTCAAGCTCGCCGAGGGCGAACCGGGCATGGCCGACGCCGAGACCGGCGACGAGGTTGAACCCGTGGTAAAGGCCAAGGCCCCGCCGCCGCCAAAAGTGGAAAAAGAAAAGGAGAAGGAGAAAATCACGCCCATCATGACCGGGTTGAAAATCATTGAGGAGGAAAAGGTCGAGCGCATGGCGCCCGCGCCGCCCGCCAAAAAAGGTGATTATATTTTTCCCACGGTGGATTTGCTCTCCTCCGGCCAAGCCCGGCAGACGGATTCCGCTGAGTTTCACCAGGAGCGCGCCGGCCAGTTGGTGCAAACGCTCGCGGAGTTTGGCGTCAAGGTCACGCCCACGGAAATCCACACCGGGCCCGTCATCACCCGTTATGAAGTGACGCCCGCGCCGGGCGTGCGCGTGGAGAAAATCGTGAATTTGGACAAGAACATCGCGCTCGCATTGAAGGCCGAGGGCGTGCGCATCATCGCGCCGGTGCCGGGCAAGGGCACCGTCGGCATCGAGGTGCCGAACCGCCAGCCCGGCGCGGTGTGCCTGCGCGAAATCATCGAGTCAAAAGCCTGGGCCGAATCGAAGGCCGAAATCCCCGTCGTGCTCGGCAAGGACGTGACCGGCAAGCCCATCGTGGCGGACTTGACGAAGATGCCGCACGCGCTCATCGCCGGCTCCACCGGCGCGGGCAAGACCGTGTGCATCAACGCCATCATTGCCTCGCTGCTGTTCAAGATGAGCCCGAAGGATTTGCGGTTCATCATGGTGGACCCGAAAATCGTCGAGATGCAGGTGTTCAACGACCTGCCGCACATGCTCGTGCCGGTGGTGACTTCGCCGAAAAAAGTGCCCGCGGCGTTGAAATACCTGATTGCAGAAATGGAGCGGCGCTACCAGTTGTTCGCGCGCGTCGGCGCGCGCAACATCGCGAGCTTCAACGCGAAAATTTTGCAGGACGCCGAGGGCGAGAAAAAAGCCGCGGAGCTCGAGGCCGATATGTCGCCCGAGGAACGCGCCGCGACCCGCGACATCGTCGTGCCGCGCGATGACGACGTGGAAATCGAGCGCAAGAAGCTGCCCTACATTATCTGCATCATTGACGAGTTGGCGGACTTGATGATGGTCGCCCCCGCCGACATCGAGACGTGCGTCGCCCGCCTGGCCCAGCTCGCGCGCGCCGCCGGCATCCATTTGATTTTGGCTACGCAGCGGCCGAGCGTGAATGTCATCACCGGCGTCATCAAGGCGAACCTGCCGTGCCGCATCGCCTTCAAAGTGGCCTCGAAGGTGGACTCGCGCACCATTCTCGACACCGGCGGGGCGGACACCCTTATCGGCCGCGGCGACATGCTCTTTGTGCCACCGGGCTCCGCCAACCTCGTTCGCGCGCAGGGCGCGCTGGTGTCGGACGAGGAAATCAACGGCCTGGTGGAATTTCTCAAACGCAACGGCCCGCCGGAATTCGCCGACGACGTGCAGGCGCAGATTGAGGCCGGCGACGTGGAGGAGGGCGAGGGTGGGGAGGACGACGATGATGGAGAGCAGTGGGATGACAAGCTCGTGCCCGCGGCGATTGATGTGCTCAAGGCCACCAAGCGCGCCTCGACCTCAATGCTCCAGCGGCGCTTGAAAATCGGGTACAACCGCGCCGCCCGTATCATGGAAATTCTGGAGGGCGAGGGGATTGTCGGCCCGGAAAACGGCTCGAACCCGCGCGAGATTTTGAAGGATTTGGAAAATCTATAACTAGCGACATTCGCCCTGGTTCTGAAGGCCCGTGCCGCGGATGAAGCGGACGCGGAGGACGAATCTCCGCCCGGCCGCACCCGTCCCGATTGAGATTTTCTCATATTGACCATCGCCGTTGGGCCACTTAAATTGCCGACAGACGATTAGGAAATATCCCTGCAACCTTCCAGCGCGTCCGACGTTAAAAGCTCTGTTCGCCATGGGGCCTTCCGGCCTTTTCGTCCGTCGTGGGCTTTGACCACCGCGAGTCACTTTTTCGCCATGAATTTACCCTTGCTCCCTCGGCTCCATTATTTTTTCCACAAACCGCTGGCGGCTTGGCTGGCGCTGGGCCTGGCCGCGGCGCTGTCGGCGGGAACAATCCGGGCGGCAGATGCCCCGGCGTCCACGGCAGCAGTCGCGCCGGACATGCACACGTTCACCAACACGGACGGCAAAACGCTCAATGCGGTGATCACCAACGTGACCAACGACACGGTGTTTTTGAAGCGGGACGACGGCGGTTCCGTCAAGGCCGACATCGCTACCTTTGCCGATGTGGATCGGGCCTACATTCGCACCTGGATCATCAAAAAGATCATCCAGGGCGGCAAGCAGGCCTTCGATTTTTCGGCCACTTCCGCGGCCACGACGCAGACCATTTCCTACACCGGCACCGCCGCCAATCCCAAGGCGACGACGATTTACTCTTGGGATGAAGGTTTCACGGTCAAGCTGGCCAATCTCCAGTCGCTGCACCTGCTCAAACCGAACATCCAGTATAACCTGGTTTTTGTCGGCACGGGCGGGAACACCAATTACCGTGTGGGCCATGCCAACGTGGACGAAATTCCCGGCTCCGGGCCGTTTTCCTTTCAGACAGATAAATTGGCGCTGACGCAGCACAAGGCCAGCAAGACCGGCGCGATTGTCAAGGAGTCCAAAATGACCGGGATTTGGGTCCGCATTTACAGCCAGGACAATCAACTCGTCCAGGAATGGTCTTCCCCGGCGAGCCTGATGAAGAGCGGCAAATGGGTGACCGTCAATGCCAAGGGGACCTGACGGCGACAGCGGATGTTTTTTCACACTAGGCCCGCGAGCGGCGAATCGGGTTAGCGACGCGGGAAAAATTCTTCGCCTGATTTCAGGTGCTCGTGTTCCACCACCGCGCGGCAGCGGTTGCACCAGGAGGCGTGGAGGGACCACCAGCCGGACACCCAGCACAGCGCGCCAGCCAGCAGCAACGCCAGGCCGAGCAGGGGAGTGGTCAGGGCGCACAAGAGCACGCCGCCCAACATGACCGCCAGCGCCCCGCCGGATTCCAGCAGTTGCCCGCGGACGGCGGCGAATTCGGCGGACGCGCGCGGACGCAGGGCGGCATGGGACTGGGTGGGCATCTTTGCTTTCCTATCGGCAGGCTTAATAGCAGATTAAATGCCAGTGATTTTGATGAGGCCACCACGCGAAGCCTATTTGTTTCCATGAAGCTCCTTTTACAAATTTTTGATTTCGAATTAGATTTGGGGCGACATCGCTTTGGCTTACATCACGAAAATTTCGAATTAATGGCATAAATGGCCCGCCTAAATTGCGCCCATCGACGCCCATGACGGAATCCCGCGCAACTTTCCCCCCGATCTTGGCGTTTCTTCAATGCCTTCGATGAGCCCCCGCGGCCCGCCCAAACCGCCTCCTCCCATGAAGACTTTTTCATCTGTCCGTGGCGTTTCCTTTTTCGGTCGCAATTTTTCAGCGCGAGCCGTCCTCGGCCTTGGTTTGGCCACGGCGTTTTTGATGTTGCCGGCCCGCGCCGCCACTGCGGTGACCGCGGATTTGACGATGGCCCATTTGCTCATCGCGCAGAACGCATTGGCCAGGGCCGGCGAGGCCCTCGGCAGAGCGAGGGCGAGCAACAAGGGCGGCTATGTGGAAAGCGCGCTGGCGAAAGTGAATCTGGCGTCAGCCGACTTGAAAAAGGCGCAGGATTTCCTCCAGGCGCATTCGGAAGCCGGCACGCTGGCAGCGGGTCCGACTCTGCCGGAAACTTCCATGGTTCTCCCGGTCATCGTCCCGAACCATGGTGGCAGTGGCGGCAACCCCCAGATGGAAGCGGCGATTCGAGCGTTAAATGAGGCCCTCGCCGAAGTGCAAAAAACGCCGGTCGGCGCCAAAGGCGGCCTCCGTGACATCGTCATGGAAGATATTGGCCAGGCCAACGCTGATGTCGTGGCGGGCATCAACTTTGCGGCATCCACCGGTCGCGGTGCGGGATCACTCGCGACCACCGGCGTCATCATCATTTCAAATCCGCCCGTCGCCACTCCCCAGGGGCCGCGCCCAACGCTCGCGCCCAATGCGCACCCGACTGCGGAGGAGCGGCTGACCGCGGCGCAGGCGGCTTTGGAGAAAACTTTGACGCAATTGCAGGCCCCCGCGTCGGGCAAGGTCAACGAGATCGCCATGCAAGGAGTGGCTTTGACCAAGGCGATGGCCGATGCCGAACTTGCGCTCAAAGACATCGCGGCGGGCCTGGCCTACCTTAAAGAGCATCCCGAGGCCAATACATTGCCGATGGGCCCGATGCCGGCGGACACCGTGGTGGTTTACCTTGCGCCCATTCCCGCCTATCTGGATCGGAATCAGTTGGGCCGTTTTACGAATCCGGGCATAATAGACGCCTTGGATGCCTTGAACGACGCCCAGCGCGAATTGACCAACAATCTGCCTGGGGGCGCGCCTGGCCATGTGCTCGACGACCTTGGCGGAAACCGTGACAAAATCATCACGGGCATCGCCCTGGTATCGGCGGACATTGTCGCCGGGCTAGATTCTACCTATAATCACTATCAGCAAATAAATATAAGCCGCGGCGGCATCGGAGATTAAATTGCCCATGAAAATGACGCCAATTTTTTGGGCCGGCGCTTTCGCCCTCAACGGGTTGATCACGGGTGCCGTGCAAGCGGCCAATCTTCCCGGCTCGGCCGCCGGGGAAAGCCCGACGGCGGCGCAACAGGCGGCGGCCCATCTGGCGGAGGCGCATTTGGCGGCAATGCAACGGGAAACGGCCCACATGGAGGCTGCGCTGAATGCTTTAAGTACGGCCAAAGATTTTTTGCACAAAGCCTCGACCGGCGACAAAGGCGGCCATGTGGAAGCGGCGATAATCAAGGTGGATCTGGCCACGGCGGATTTGAACCAAGGGCTGGAGTTTCTCAAAGCCCATCCGGAAATCGCGTCGTCGGCGCCTGCGCCGGAAACCTCCCCAGTGCGCGCCACGGTCGTGCCCACCCTCGGTGGGGCCAATGGTTATCCGCAAATGCGGGGCGCCATCATTGCATTGAATGAGGCCATCGCCGAAATGCAGCAGACACCGGTCGGCTCCAAGGACGGAATTCGTGATGTCATTCTGGCGGATATTGACCGCGCCAATGCCGAGGTGGTGGCAGGTATCCAGTTTGCCGCCGGGCCAGTTCGCGGCATCGCGGCGGCGCCCCTGCCGGCCACCCGCATTCGCACCGCCACGCTGCCGGGCGAGCATCCGACGCCTTCGCCGACCGCCCAACCAACCGCAGAAGGGCGGCTCACGGTCGTGCAAGCCGCGTTGGATAAAGCGCAAGCGGCGCTCAAGCAGACGCCCACCAACAAGCCCAACGAAATAGCCGTGCAAGGCCCGGCGCAGGCCAAGGGGTTAACCGACCTCAACCAAGCCACGGCGCAAGTCGCGACGGGTTTGTGGTACATCAAAGCCCATCCGGAGGCCAATGCGCTCGCGGTGGGCCCGGCGCCGGCGGACACGACGATGGTTTATCTGGCCCGCTTGCCGGCGTACATTGACCGGAACCCGCTGGGCCGCTTTACGAATCCAGCGGCAGTGGAGGCCCTGGATGCCTTGAATGGCGCTCTCTGTGAATTGACCAACAATCCGCCGGGCGGCCCGCCGGGTCCAGTGCTTGGCGACTTGGGCGGAAGCCGGAATAGAATTATCCTCGCCTTGGTGCAGGTGGCGGCGGACATCGTGGCGGGGCTTGATTATAGTTACGACCGCTACCAGGCGGGTGGGGCCCTCGCTCCCGGCAGTGCCTCGGTATTTCGCGGCGGCGGTGGGCGGGATTAAGCCACCGCTTGGGTGCAGCTCGATTCCGCTGTCGCCGCTATGCAGGCGGTGGGCTTGGCCGAGATACCAGGGGCAAATATAAATGCCAACGCAAGCGGGTTGATCGGCGGCCCGCGCCCGGGCAATTCGTCACTGCTCCCCAATAACCTGCAGCGGACCACCGTGAACCCCACGTTCATCCGCCCCACAGCCGTGCGCCCGACTCCCGTGCAACCCACCCCCGTGGGCGGAAATTAAGACGATTTTGGGGATTTCGAGCCGGCGGTTATTGCCACGATGAACCCAGCCCGCCCATGGGGCGGGCTCCACCCCCCAAGGTGAAGCCCGCCCGCCTGTCTCATCTGTAATCCATCATACACTCTATACGGAAAAGACAGTGAAGGTTACACATAGGACGCCGCTGCCCGCCTCATTCCGTCAAAAAAACGAATGATTATAAAAAGAGGATAATTCGGGCTGCAACCTCCGTGAGGCCCAATGCTGACCACTAAGAATTTGCGACTGGCTTCGTCTTATCTGTGATGCCACCAATTCAGTCCTAAATGTCGAGCCCCTCCGGCGCCAAATTTACCCAAGCCTTTTTATGCGCGTATTTTATTTTGGAATGTTTGGCCTGGCCATGGCGCTGTTTACACCCGCCGCGGTGAGGACCGGCCTCAGCCCTCGGGCGCCCACTTCGCCCACGCCCGTGCCGCCCGCTTTTAAGCCTTACGGTGCGGGAGACTTTCCTCCGGGGCTGGCACCCAATGCCACCGCTTCTCCTGCACGGTTGGACTTGGCAAAATGCCGCGATGGTTTTCACTGCGCAACCTACCTCGAGGTCGCCGCCGCCTTGCAGGCGTTGCCAGAGGGTCAGCGCGCCGCGCAGTTGCGGGCTTGGGCGGCGGAAACCAATGCTGCGGGCATCTACCGTCCCGGCGGCGGCAATGAAACGCCGGTTATCATCTTGTGCAAAATGCTGTTCGAGGCTCCGGCAGGAAAGATTTTCCGCCGGGCCTTGGTCGGCGGGCCGACCTTCATCGGCCAAAATACGCAGCCGGCGTCGTCGCCTGAGAGTCCAAACGCGGAACCAGTTTATGATCCCAAAAATGGCCGCTACCCGGCTTTTCCCGATGAACCGCTGGCATTTGTCGGCGACATTCCTTTCGAGATCGTGCGGGGCTACTCACTCGGCGGCTCGCCTGAGCACGCGTCGCATTATCTGGACTATTGTCTCGCGGAAATGCGCTGGACGTCGCGGCAATATGCGCCCGCCGACCAGAAAAAGTTGCAAGCCGCGCTCGACACCCTGCTCAAACCCCCCCTCTGGAAACGTCCGCTCCGACCCGAAGAAGTAGCTTCGTTGACCCGCCAGATTCAGCCTCCAGTGTTATCGAGTGCAGCGGCAGACAGTTCTGCTCAATCTGCTTCGGCCACGCCGTCGCCCCCAAAGTAGGCTGGCCCGGGGACGGGCTTAAGGTTTGACCGGGGCCGGCGCGACCACGCCGGGAATGAGCGGCGGGGTGGAGAAGAGACTCTGGTAGTTCTGCTGGATCACGGGAAACTCGTCGGCGTTGACCTTGATGTCCGAACGCTGGTCCACCCGCAGGCCGCTTTGGCGGAACATTTCGGCGATGCCCTGGATTTTCTGCACGTCGGCGTCGGTCAATTTGGTGCCGGATTTAAGATTTTGCAAAAAGGCGACGCTCTGCTGCCAGCGGGCCATCCCGGCATCGCTCATTTGCATCGCCACGCTCAACTTGAAGCCTGGCGAAAGGCTGACGATATTTTCCCAGTCTTTGAAACCCTCGCGCGTCAGCCGCAATTTCGACAACCCGGCCGGGCCTTTGAACGACCCCGGCGCGCTGCCGACGACCGCGCCATTGAGCGCGACCGTGACATCCACCGGATGCACCGTGTAGGCCAGCGGCCCGACCACGACCTGGCCATCCGGCGCGCGCAAAATATCGGGGATGACGAGGTCGGCCATCGTGCACGTAACCGAGAAATCCACCATGCCCTCCGGGGCCGCCGCCGGGAGGAACTGGCCGTTGGCCTTGCGGGTAAACGATTCCGCGAGCTGGCTGCCCACATCGTCCACCAGGCTATTCAGCAAATCGTCGTTGATGACGGTCAAATTGGCGGTTTCAGGCACGGTTTGTTGCGCCGTGGCGGTGTCGCCGAAAAATGCGCCCCCATGCGTCGCATCGCAGACCCGGTACGAGGCGCGCAAGGTGGCCATTTTGGCCAGAACATTGACCCCGTACCCCGTGAACGCCCGGCTATCAATCCCGTAGGAGTCAAAAGAGAGCAAAATCAGGTACTGGGCGCCCAGATTCTGGGCCAGACGCAGGGCCGAGGTTTGGTCGGCAAACGCGGCGTCCACCGGGTTGGCCGGGCTGCCGGCATTGAGCGACGAGACGGCGTTGGTCACGGTCTTGGGGTCGATGACCGTGAAGCCATTGCCCAGAATGCGGGTGGCAAAGGCGTTTTGAAAGGCCGGGAGCTTCCCGCCGACGGTCGTGGTCGTGCCCACCGTCGTGAAGATGGCGACGGGCCGGGATGCCGGGGCCAAGGACGTGGGCGCCACCGCTGCCGAAGCCATTGGGCCCGCCAAGCCGGTCAAGACCGTGGCCGTCAGCAAGGCGAAAGATAAAGGAAAGGGGGATTTCATGGTGGAAAAGAGAGGCCCAATGAGGCGGTGGGTCGCGCAGGAGTGGAAACGGGCGGACGCACCCGCGTCTGTCGCAGATGCCTGACCGAGCAGTTTAACCGGAATTCCCCGGGTGACAAGGCCAAGCGGCGGCCAGTTCCGCCCGCCAGGGAATAAACACCGGGTTTGGGGCCTCTTCTTGGGCAGGCCGGGGCCTAAAAGCAGGCGGGAATCGGTATTGGACGAAACTTTTGGGCTTGGATGCCGTTCTATATGCGTTACCTTCGCCGGGGTCTCGCCTCTTGGCGACCCTCTTACTCTCTCTTTCACCCCATTGACACCCGTTAACCCCGGTGGTTGAGTCATCATTCTGGCCGACTGCCTCTTGCTTTTTTGATTCCATGCTGAAACGAGCCCGGTTCTCCCTTGCGTCCACTTGCAGCCTCGTGGCGCTCACACTCATGGTGGCAGGCGCAGCCGCGCCCGCCCGCGCGCAGACGTTTTATACGGTACCGGCATTGGGGGGAGACGCAGCCTCGAACCTTACCGCCATGACCGCCGACGGCTCGGCGGTCACCGGCCAAAGCGTGGCCGCCAACAACACCGTCACGCCCTTTACCTGGACGGTGGCGGGAAATACCACCACGGCGTTCACGACCACGTCGGGTGCCACCAACGTCTCCCCGACAGCTATCAACAATAGCGGCAACGAAACTTTGGTCATCGGCAGCGCGATTTCGTCCATTGGGCCCATTGTGCCTTTCATCTACAACGGCACAGCCTTTCTCCAAATGAACATCACCGGCACGGCTCCGAGTGCCGCTGGCGCCCGCGCCGTGGCGCTGGGCAACCCCAATCCGGGCAATGAAACGCTGCCCTTGGTGGTCAACGGCTTCACCGGCAGCAACGCCATCTCGGGCAACCTTTTCATCGCCAACCTCACGACAGGTAATTTGGGCGCCAACATTACGCCGTCCCGAGCCGGTGGATACGCTGGGGTTAGCTCCAATGGCCTGCGCTTGGCCTATTTGGATACGGCCAACAACACGGCAGCCATTTTCGACCGCGGCGGTCCGGCCAGTTTTCCGGCTCCGGCTTTCGGTAACGTGACCTCCGGCAACATCACCGGCAATTTCGTGGCCACCGTCATACATGGTATTTCTTCCGACGGCGGATTTGTTTATGGCGTGGCCAACACGTCGATTTTCGCCAACACCTACCAACGCGGCTTTATTTTTGATTCCACGGCCAATACGTCCACCATTGTGCCGCCGCTGGCATCGACGGACACCTTTGGCACCATTCACGCCGTTTCTATTGCCGGCATCGGCGTCGGGGCTTCGGGAACCTCATCCAGCTTCGCCAATGAGACGGCGGTCCTTTTCGACCCGGCCTTGGGCACTTTTGGATTGAAGCATTTGCTCGAGTCAGCCGTTTACGGTTTGGATCTTTCCGCATGGAGTTCGTTAAACGAAGCCCGGGCCATTTCCGATGATGGCCTGACCATCGCCGGTGTGGGCAATTTGTCGGGGAACCGGACCGGCTTTGTCGTTGTTTTGCCTGCTTTGCCGGCGGAATACACTGAGTTGATCATCATTGACCAACCCATCTCGCAGACGGCCAGCGTGCAGAGTAACGTGACCTTTTCCGTTTCCGCGTTGCCGGGAACTGACGGCGGCGACCTTTCTTATCAATGGAACTTTGAGGCGAGCCCGATCGCGAACGCCACCGGCCAGAGTCTTAATCTGCTTAAAGTCGAGGCCGCCAATGCAGGCAACTACACGGTGACGGTCAGCAACGCTACCACCAACGTGACATCGAATATCGCCACGCTTACGGTGACGGGCAATCCGCCTGCCGACCCGGGCTTTTATACCGTGGCCCCGTTGGGCGGCGGTCACGAAACCGTCATTACGGCCATGTCGCCAGACGGCCAGTTGGTAGCCGGCCAGGAAATCGCGAACAACACGCCCAGCCCGATTATCTGGTCTTTGCGCGCCAACGCCACCACCGCATTTGCAGATAACGGCGGCGCGACCTCCATCCTGCCGAGCGATATCAGCAACGCCGGCCCGGTGCCGTTGATCGTGGGCAGTGCCACGAATTCGACCAGCGCCACCGTCCCCTTCCTCTATAACAGCGCCAATTTGTTGCTTTTGAGCACCAATGGCAGCACGGGGGCACGCGCCACGGGCTTGGCTGATCCCACCGATACCAGCGCCTTGCTGGCCATTAACGGCATCAACGGCACGACGATTTCGGGCGGCAATCTATTTAGCACCGATTTGACTACAGGCGCTTATGCGACCGCCGCGAGCACGCGGGCCGGTGGCATCTTTGGCATTAGCGAAAACGGCAACGCCTTCGCATTCATCCAAGGCACCGGCGGCAACCGCGTGGCGGGGGCGTTCTACCGCAATTTAAGCCAGAATTTGACCGCGACTCCTTTTGGCACGCAGACTTCGGGTGCGGTGACCGGCGCGTTTAGCACGGAAGCCGTGGGCGGCATTTCGGCCAATGGTCTCTACGTTTTCGGCACGGCCAACACCACCGTTCCGGGCCAGACCTACCATCGCGGTTACATCTTCAATCCGATCGGTGGCAGCGTGACTTTGTTGGCCCCCAATCATCCGGCGGACGTCTTTGGCGCTTGCCTGGCAGTTTCGGATGATGGCGTCGGCGTGGGCCTCTCGGGTGTTGGCGCGGGCAACACCGCGGCCCTCGGCAATGAGACCGCCGTGGTTTACCATCCCACGCTGGGCACCCTCGGTTTGCAAAATGTGCTGACGAAGGTTTACAACATGGACGTGGGCAATCTCACCTTGAATGAAGCGCGTTCCATTTCCGCCGACGGCAAGGTCATCGCCGGTGTCGGGTTGGATGGCTCGACTCGCACGGGTTTCGTCGCCTTGCTGCCCAGCAGCATTTCGAACATTTCAGTGGCGAATCTGACCATCATTGAAGACCCGGTGAACCAGTCGCCCTTCATCAACGCCAACGTCACGTTTTCCGTCACTGCCTTGGCCGGCAACACCAGCGGCGGCAACCTGACTTACCAGTGGTACAAGAACGGCACGCCCATCGCGGGTGCCACCTCCAGCGACCTCGTGCTCAACAAGGTACAGACTTCCGGTAATGGCACCTATACCGTGTCGGTTTCCGACGGCCTCACTTCAGCGAATTCCACGGCCGCCACGCTTGGGGTAGTCAATAATCTGCCGATCATCGACACGCAGCCCAAGGCGGTCAGCAATATCCAGATCGGCAAGAGCCTGACCTTAAGTGTGGTGGCTGAGCCCTCCACGGTTGTCAGCTACCAGTGGTATTTTGCCAACTCGACCACGAGCTTCTTCATCACGGGCGCCACCAACCCCACCTATACGGCCTCCAATGTTACGCTCAACATGGATGGCAATTATACCGTGCAGCTCACCAATGGCAACGGCACGTCCACCAGCAACATCGCGCGCGTTCACATTCTCTATCCGCCCAAGGTCACGACCCAGCCGGTGGCCAAGACCATCAAGCCGGGACAATTGCTCAAGTTGGTCGTCGTCGCCACCGGTTATCCCGCGCCGAAGTACCAGTGGTATCAAAACAACCGCGTCGTGACCAAGAAGACCGGCAAGGATGCCATTTACCAGGTCAAGCCCGCCCACCAGCCCGACAGCGGCAAGTACCGCGTCAAGGTCTCCAACAGCCAGGGCTTTGTGTACAGCAAGTGGGTGCAGGTCACCGTCGCACCCAAGACGGGCAACACCACCACGGGTAATACGACGACCGGCGGATAAATAAAAGTTTGCGGTTTTGGATTTCGTGTTTCCAGTTTACCCTGAGCGTAGCCGAAGGGGTTTGCGGTGGGTGGTTAGCTAAAAGGCCAGTGTCGGCAAAAAACTTGGAGTGCGCGGACGTGTCCGCGCTTTTGCAGGGTGCGACGTGTCGCACCCCTTGGAAAGCGGCGTCGTGCCGCCGCACTCCAAATCCAGGCCTGACGCCCCATGCAAGGTGAATGGAGTTCTCTCGCCCAACGCTTGACCGCCCGCGGCATTTTTGGCACAAGCAATCCGCTCGCGGTCTTCCTCCCATCGTGCCGGCGGATCCCCGGGCGGGCTGCTCGATACTCCCCGCCGCGCGCCTACGCTCCTCCCATGCTCCCCATGAAAACATTTTTCAACGCGATGACATCGTCCGCGCCCGCCGCGCTCGCCGCCGGGCTGGCGCTCGCCCTCGCCGGGTGCAACCACGCGCAGGTCAGCACCACCTCCGAGACTGCTCCGCCGGCCGGCTTAAGCGCGGGCGGCTTGCCGCCGACGATTTACGTCGCGCCCTTTGCCACGACCGCCGCCCAAGTGCAGATTGATCCAGGTGGTCCTTTGAAGCGCATTGAAAATGGCGAGCCCCTGCTGCAACGCCAGCACCGCGGCCTGCTCGGCGGCCTCTTCAACCCGCAGGCGGAAAAAACGAATCCCTACCAGACGTCCAGCCAGGTCACCGCCGCGGAATTGGACGCCTCGACGAAAATGCAGAAGGGTATTGTGGATGCCCTGCGCCAATTAAATATCCCGGCCACCGCCGCCCAAAGTTACCAGGTGGGCATGGGCAACGCCGTGTTGCTCACCGGCCAGTTTTTGACCATCAACGAAGGCGACAAAATGCAGCGCATCGCCATCGGCCTCGGCGTGGGCGCTTCGTATCTCGAAACGCAGGCGCAACTGCGCGACTTGGGCCGCCCGGAAGATTTGCCCATGCTCAGCTTCACCACCCAGGCCGACAGCGGCAACGCGCCGGGCGTGGCCGTCTCGGGCGGCGTGGGCGCGGCGGTGGGCGGCACGGCGGCCATCGGCGCGGGCGTTTCCGGCCTGCGCGCCTCGAAAACGGGCACCCCGTCGGATGTCGCGCACACGGCCGCGCAAATCGCGGATTATTTGAAAAAATACTACCAGCAACAGGGCTGGCGCCCGGCCGATCCGCCGGTCTCGGCGACGACAGCGACCAGCCCGGCAAGATAGGGTTGGGGTAGGGAAGGAGAAAAGAGTTTCACCGCGAAGACGCGAAGAGCGCGAAGGAAAAGCCAAGAAAGCACCGTTGGAATAGAGGCAAGCCACACGCCCGCTCTGTCCGGGCATCGACGAAGACATCGTGCCAGGGATTTAGTGCGAATCACTTGCAACCTTACGCTCACGGATGCGTGGGGATGGCCCGGGTGATGGGCGTGGGGAAAGCGGTGGGATCGTCAAACAGCGACGGCGGTTTCAGGGCCGGGCCGCTCCCGCGTTCAGGTGGCGGCGCGGACGGGGTCTTGAGCGGGGGCTGGCCGGGCCGCGCGAGATTTACCGCCGCGTAAAAGTTATCCAGGATCGCCTGCGCCTCCGCGCCATTGAAGGGCAGGCCCTCCACCTTGAACAGCGATTCCGCTTTCGGCTCCGGCGAGAGAATGGCCTTGCCGCCCGCATGCACCACGATTTCGCCCGAGGGTTTCGCACCCGCCAGCAGCACCCGGTTGAAGCTGACGCTGCCCTCGGCCGCGGCGATGGTGGCGGATTGCAATTTCCCCTGGTTCAACACGACGGTGCACAGTAGGATGGCGTTGTCGGGATTCGTGGCCAGGCCCGCCGGCGTGGTGATGTTGAAGGCGGAGCCCATCGTGCGGCCCGACCGCAGGATGCCGGCGACCAGCGTGCCCGCCTGCAAATTGAGTTCCGTGATGGACTGGCCTGGGGCGGACGACAGCGGCAATTTTTCCAGTGGCGGCGGATTGTCTATTGCGGCCTGTTGAAACTTGGTGATGGTCAAATTTGAATCCGCCTTCAACTGCGCCACCGCGCCATTGGCAAACGCCAGCAGTGCCGTGCTGTTCGCGCCGGTGACGACGCTCAGGCCGGGAAGAATGATGTCGCCCTCGTGCAACGGCGCGGTCTGGCCCTGCGGGTAAGCCAGTTTCACGTCCCCCTGCACCACCGCCGCGCGGATTTCTCCCGAGCGCACCAGCGTGTCGCCCGACTGCGCGGGCAAGTTTATAGCCCCGACGATGCCACCAAGAAGCATCGCCCAAAACACACCGAGCCGGGGTAGGCGGACGTTCAGAACGCCCGCAGCCTAATCCTCTTTGTCGCCGCCACGCGAGACTTTCTCGAGGGTCAATCCGGGCAGTTTGTTTCGGGTGGAAATGACGGAAACGGGCTCCTTCGTGCGCACCCAGGCCTGGTGCTCCTTGAGGAACCGCCCGGGCACATGCTCGCACAGCTCGGCGATGGTCTTGACCGGCAGGCGGCGGCCCTTGGGGCTGGCGTTGAACTGGCTGGCGGCGCGCAGCAGCCGGTCTTCCGTGGTGGCCACGCTTTCCTCCTCCGGGATTTGCACGACCCAGCCGGTGAAGTCCTTGCCGTCGAGGTGCCCGCGCGGGTCGGACAGCACGAAGACATACTGCTTCTTGACCGCAGGCGGCTTGTCCTCGTCGAGGGCGGCCTTCACCTCCTCATTGATGTCGTTGAGGATTTGGGCGACTTGGCGGACGTCCAATTCGTGGCGCTGGAGAATGACTTTGACGAGATCGAGATCAACTTTGGGCATGAACGAAAGGATGAAGGAGGAAGGCGGAGGGATGAAAGAGCAAAGTTTGGCGGTAACGGGAGGAACCGCCGAGCGTGGTTCCTATGAACAGAATTCTTATTCCGGGTGTTCGATCAATTCGCTCAGGCGGGTGGCCAAGACCGGCGGCAACTGGGGATACCAGGCGGCATCGAGGAGGCCCAACTCGATTAAATCGCGCAGGTGGGTGCGGTCTTTGTCGCGAAAGCTGGTGAGTTTCATCCGCACCAGGGCGGGCAGGGACACGAGGCGGAAATGGTCGGCGGCCTCGGATTCAGCCACATCCGGCGCGGGCAGTACATAGTCGGGCCGGACTTTTTCCCCGGCCGGCACCAGATGGAGGGCTTCGCGGACGCTGGCTTCGGGACCGTCGAGAAAAGCATCCAGGCCGCCGGGGAGCCCAAGCATGGCGACGCGGCGATAGACAAAACCGGCCGACTCCAGGGCGCGTTGGGCGGCGGGAAAATCCGCGCGGCGCAGGACGATATCCACGTCGCGGGTGGCGCGGACTGCCGCCTCGTCCACCTTGGAAACGTGGGCCGCCACCGCATCATCACCTGCTACCGCATAAGGAACATCCGCATCTTCGAGGGCGCGGGCGGCGCGCAGCAGGCGTTCACGAACCTTTTCCACGGCCCGAATCATGCGCTTCCAGGAGACGGGAGCAAGCCCGGTGGCGGCGAGAGTCACAGTGCCGCTACTGTATGCGGAACCGGAGATTCAGCAAGTGAATTGGCTGGCGCGAATTAAGTTCCCATCAAACTATCGCTCCTTGCATGAAAGTTCGGTCAAGCGCGTCCATAAAATGAGGTTGTTTTCATCGCAAAAATGGGCCCTGAATGTCTCCGTAAAACTGTCCACCACCAGCTCGTATTGAGCCAGAAATTCCTCATTTCGTTCTTTGGCCTGATGTCCGATGGGTTCAACGATTTTGGTATAAAGGTCAGGATCGCCTGAAATAAACTCCCAGAAGCGCTGGCCGCAGAGTTTCCGGTATTGAGCTTTTTGCTCACTCTTCCTTTGTTGTTTGCCGTAGCAACAGCCATTAATAAATTCGACCGGCAGTGCATCCCGATTCTGATTATAGACCTTTCGAGCCGCCTGAAAATCTTGGCACATTTTTGAGATTTGACTGCTATTGCCCCACACTGGCCCCGATTTAATGGCGACAAAATAGCGTCTCCCATCTTTGTCTAGCTCAAGATCAATTCCTTGGGCACTCGATTTCCCATGTGCACCATACGCTTTAGAAGCGACAAATATAGCCAGTCCTTCAAGAAACCCGCCAAGAATCGTTTCTTCTTGAGACGACAAATAAGCATCTAATACTGCTTTGACCACCTCCCGTGGCGTGGCGAGGCCCTTGGCTTTAAGCAGATAGGGATTCTTTTTCCCTAAAACCTTTACCAAGGCCAGTTTGCGCAGGCTCCCGATTCTGGATGCGTGGAATTCGGGGATATGTTGCTTCACGTACTGCGTTATTTCCTTTTGGCTTAATAATGGCACTGGGAGTGGGGAAGTGTTGTTTGGCTAAATTGACGTACTCGGCAACAGTGTCAATTCCAAGCGAGTTGCGGCCCAAGCTTTCGGCGACATGATTAGTCGTGCCAGACCCAGTAAATGGGTCAAGAACCCAATCCCCGGGCTCGGTGAACAGTTTAATAAACCACTCCGGCAATGCACTAGGAAAGGTAGCAGAGTGATGTTTATTTGAACATTCCGTTGCAAAATGGAGGACATTTGAAGGATAGGCCATTTCGCGTCCAATCCACTTGGAAATGTTTTTCCCGAAACCGCTCTCAACCTGCGAATCGAAGCGAATCACGTCATTTTTCCCTAAGTGTCGTAAACGCGTTTTAGCCCAATCCCCCATTGGAACCATGACTTCATCTTGCCGCATTTTGAAACGCCGCGACTTGTTAAATTGAAGACAGCGTTCCCAAGCATCCCGAAACCGATTGGGCCACTTGCCTGGATGACAGTTGCGTTTATGCCAGATATATTCTTCTGTCCAAAGCCAGCCTTGTTTTCGTAGGGCGAGGATCAATTCCAAGACATAAGGATGGCGTTCGCCACCCGTTACCTTCTCTTTGATATTAAGAACAAAGCTGCCAGTTGGCTTAAGGACACGTAAAAGTTCCTCACTGCGCGGCAAGAACCATTTTACATAATTTTCTGGTGCAATTCCGCCGTAGGTCTTTTTACGCTGGTCCGCGTAGGGTGGCGAAGTCACAATCAGGTCGAATTTATTGCCTTCCAGTGAGCGCAGCACGTCAAGGCAATCGCCGTGGTGGATTTGCGTCGTTGGAGTCATTGTCATTTAGCCGTAAGCGTGATGACTGGAGCGGGCAATCCGAAAACGATTAGTCATCTGCGATTTGGCAATATTCAAAGACATCGGTAAGTCTTTAAGACGTTTGTATGGACTCTCACAAATTCCTTACCACGGCCTTGGCGATGCCTTGGATGACGAGTTCGGAGACGGGGTGGAAATTCGGGTAGCGGGGATTCTCGGCTTTGAGAAACGGGTGGCGGCCGGATTTTTGGATGAAGCGCTTGAGGGTGGTCTCGTTGTCAATGAGGGCCGCGACAATGTCGCCGTCCTTGGCGGGGCCGGGCTCGAGGATGACGATGTCGCCGTCCTGGATGCCGGCGTCGGTCATGGAGTCCCCGCGGACTTTAAGGGCGAAGGCGCGGCGGGCGCGGCGGATGCCGGCGGTGTGGGCGTCAATTTGCAGGCGGCCGATTTCGCCGCCGGGCTCGACGCCGTCGGGGTAACCGGCGGCAATGTTGCCGTAAACGGGGATGTCCACCACGTCGAGGGCGAAGGCAGGCGGGGCGTCGTCGGGATCGTGGGTGACGCGGTAGGCGCGGGCCTGGCCGGGCACGCGGGAGAGGGAGCCCTTGCGCTCGAGCGCGCGCAGGTGGCCCATGACGGCGTTCGTGCTGGCAAACTTGAAATGGCCCTGAATGTCGCGAATGCTGGGCCAGTAACCGTGCGTGCGGTGATGCAGTTGAATGAAGCCCAGAATTTCCTGCTGCCGAAGGGTCAATTCTTTCATGGTGTTCAAAAGTATAGGGGTACGGGCGTTCACGTCAAGGCATTTTTGAACAAGTACTTTGGTGTTTGGTTTTCCAGTGCTCAGTGTTTCGGTTCTTGACGGCGGGGCATTAGCTCAGCGGCGGCTTTTTTGATGATGTAGTCCCTTGGGCCTCATGCGGAAACACGAACCCGATTCTCGGCTTGGGCTTTTCGGGCGGGGGTGCGAGGAGGGGTTGGAGGTGGGTCCAGATTGTGCGGAGGACGTCGTCGTGCTCGATGAGGGTTTTGTCAATTTCGGCCAGGCGCTGAAGGACGGCGGCGTTGGCGGCGAGCTGCTCGCGGAGGCGAACGAAGGCCCGCACGACATAGACGCTCATCTGCACCGCGCGCGGACTGCGGAGGATATTCGCCGCCATCAGCGCGCCATGTTCGGTGAAAGCCCAAGGACGATAGCGAAGACCGCCATGCCGTGCAGAATTGGTCGCAAATTGCGACCAGTGTAACGCATCTTATTGATTGAAAGCAGATTGCGAGGAACTGGTCACGGATTGTGACCGGTTGCCCCTATCTTCATGTTCATCAACAGTTTTCGAACTTGAGGTCGCAAGTTGCGACCTCAAGTTTTTGGTTTCAAGGGCAGATAGTTGAAAGACAAAGTCAGACGGAAATTTCTTGCGATTACGCTTAAAGGCTTCGTTGAAGCGTTTCGTGCTCACGCCATAAATCCGCGCGAGATCGGCGTCGAGCATCACGCGCTGGTTGCGAACGGAAAACAGCGGCAATTCGCGCGCAACTGAGGCAGAGGATGAAGTCATCGGCTTCATATAGTAAACAAATGTATAGTATGAGAGGATTTCACGTCAAGCGATATTAACGAGCGTAACTTCACCTCTTTTCCACTTAATCTTGGATAAACCCATGCGTGAACAATCTTCCATTAGTGGCCCGATGCTGGGCGTCATTGCCGCGGTGGCGGTGGCCATCGGCGGTGCCGTGTGGTGGTTCAGCCAGCCAGACGTCAAAGCCGAAACAAAACCAGCCGTCGCCGAACTGCCTGCGAAAACCATCGCGCCGCGGCCAGCGACCGCAGCCACAGCGGTACCTTCGCCCGCAGCCCGTGTGGCCGCGCCAGTGGCGGCGCCCGCGGTCGTCCAGCCCAATGCCGCGCCAGCGACCGCCGTCGCGCTTGCCGTCCCTGCGGTACCCGAAAACCCCGAGTCACGGGCCGAACTCCAGACGACGGTTCCTTTGGCGGTGCGCTTGCTGGAGTCGGGCGACTTTGTCGGCTTCGTGCAGAAATTTGCGCCACCGCAAGTATTGGCGCGCCCAGGTGTCACGGCCGAGCAACTGGCGCAGCGATTCGATGGCACCGCGGACGGGGCGCAACTCTTGCAGGCCCTGCATATGATAGAAGGCCAGACGCCAGCCTACGATGCGACCGGCGACAAGGCGAGTTACGAGTTGAATCCGCCGGTCGGCAACCACAAGACACTCGATTTCATCAAAATTGATGGCGAATGGAAATTGGGGGGCTGAGATAAAATGCGGGTGTCGGGCAGAGGGCCTAATCTGCGAACCCGCGCTTGCGGGCACGGCGAAGGTCGTTTATCTTACGGACAAATCAGTGGTCGCCGCGGACCCGCGAAAACTATGCCCGATGAGGAAGCGATGATGTTTCAGCTCGGAGCCTTCGAGCCGACGGAGGCCAAGCGGCTGCTGCCCCAATTGGAGGCGGCGGGTATTCCCTTTGAAATCGAGGCGGACAACTCGGCCCTGCTCCAGCCGGGCCGATCGGCGGCCCTCGCCTTGGGCATGTACCCGGCGGGATCGAAAATTGTGATTTTTGTGCCAGAGGCGACAGCCGACCGTGCGCAGCAATTGGCGGCGTCGGTGTGAGGGTGGGTTTGGGAGCCCTTGCTTCCACTATTTTGCGGGCTTTTCAAACGTCGGACGGCTCTTTAGGGTGGGCCCGTGAAAAACCGGCATATTCTGGTGGTCGAGGATGACGCGAACATTCGGCGGGGCGTGGTGGACTGCCTCGAAGGCGAGGGCTACGGCGTCACCGCCGCGCGCGACGGGGCCGACGGCCTCAAGTTGTTCCGCCAGGGAAAATTCGACCTCGTATTGCTGGATTTGATGATGCCGGAAATGAACGGCTACGACTTGTGCCGCGAAATCCGCAAGCGTGACACGCAGATCCCCGTCGTCATGCTCACCGCCAAGGCCGAAGAGGTGGACAAGGTGGCGGGCCTCGAGCTGGGCGCCGACGATTATATCACCAAACCCTTTGGCCTGCGCGAGTTGCTCGCGCGCGTCGCGGCCGCCCTGCGCCGTGCGCATTTGACCGAGGCTGGGACCGCCGAGCCGCTGCCGGACGAATTCCCCTTTGGCGCGCTGCTGGTGCGGCCCAAAAAATTTGAGGCCCAGCATGGCGCGGAAGTGATGACCATGACCCCGCGCGAGTTGAAGCTCATTGAGCTCTTTTATCGCAAACCCGACGAGGCGCTCTCGCGGCAATTCCTGCTCGACCAGGCCTGGGGCATTGATTACCTCGGCACCACGCGCACGCTTGACCAACACATCGCGCAATTGCGGAAAAAGATCGAACCGGAGGGCGAGACCGAGAGCGTCATCCAGACCGTGCACGGCGTGGGTTACCGGTACAAGCCGAAGAGTTAACCGGATTTTTCACCGCCAAGGCGCGAAGGACGCAAAGAACAAAGAGATGCGTCCACAGATTTCACAGATTGGCACAGATTTTGAAAATGTAATCTGTGGCAATCTGTGTTAATGTGTGGATCAAATTTAGCTTTAACCCTACTTCGCGTTCTTCGCGCCTTTGCGGTGAATCCCCCCAAGCCCATCTATTTGATCGCGGCGGTGGCGCGCAACGGCGTCATCGGTCGCGCGGGGCGACTGCCGTGGGATTTGCCGGAGGACTGGCGGCATTTCGTGGTAACGACTCGCGGCGGCATTTTGATTCACGGCCGAAAATGCCAGGACCATCACGGGCCGCCGCTGCCCGGCCGCGAAGTGATCGTCTTGACGCGCGATCCCGATTATCAACTGGTCGGCGTGCGCGTGGCGCGCAGTTTGCCGGAAGCGTTGCAAATGGCGCAGGCCTCCCCGCATCCGGGCCCGATCTGGATTGGCGGCGGCGCGGGGATTTACAAAGAGGCCCTGCCGCTGGCGGAAAAAGTTTACGTGACGGAAATCGCATTGGAGCCCGCGGGCGACACATTTCTGCCGTGGAAGTTAATGAACGAGGCGGGTTTCACCCGCGTGCTCAGTGAACGCCCCGGCGCGCCGGGGCCGGTCGCGTATAAATTCAAAGTGCTCGCACGGGCCTGACAATTTGGCCTTTCGTCCAAAAACATGGATTGCGCCGGGGGCGGGCGATGGAATAATTTCCCGGACCCCGGCCTTCATCGGATTGTGCAGGTTTTTCCAAAAGCCATCCATTGCCGAAAGCTGCCCGGCTCCATAAGATTGTTCCGGAACTCCTTTACCCCATGACGTTTTTCATCTCCCGGAATTTATCGTTTTTCAAAGCGTTGCTCGTGTGCGTGCTGTTGCCTGCGGCCTCGCTCTTGCGCGCGGCTGACGCTGCTCCGGGCCCTACAGTGGCCAACCAGTTGTACATCGAGGTGTCGGCCTACGGCGCGTTGGATTATTTTTATGACCATCAACTGGGCATGAAGCAGGCCGGCCAGGCGCTCGGCGTGAAAACGGAATTTGTCGGGCCGCCCGATGGCGACATGGGCGCGATGGTCGCGGCCTTCGAGCAGGCGATTGCGAAAAAACCCGCCGGCATCGTGGTCGTGGGTTTCGAGCCGTCGCTGAATGCGGTAGTGGACAAGGCCGTCGCCGCGGGCATCCCCGTGGTGGCCGTGGACGCGGATTTACCGGGCTCGAAGCGTGTGGCCTTCGTCGGGACGGGCAACCCGCAGGCCGGTTACCAGGGTGGCAAGCGCCTCGCGCAGCTCATCGGCGGCAAAGGCCAGGTGGCGTTGATGACGCGCCCGGGTCAGTCGAACCTCGAGGAGCGCGTCGCGGGTTATCAAAAGGCGCTGGCGGAATTTCCCAATATCAAGGTCGTGCAAATCGTGGACACGCAGAACGACCCGTCCGTCGCGGCCCAGGCCGCCGCGGGCCTATTGCAAAAATACTCGGATTTGGCGGGCATCGCGTGCGTCGAGGCCGCGGGCGGCTCGGGCGCGGCCACGGCGGTGCGCGAGGCGAAGAAAACCGGCAAGGTCAAAATCGTCGCGATGGATCGCGGCAATGAGGTCTTGCAACAAATCCGCGACGGCGTGATTTCCGCCTCCGTCGTGCAGCAGACGGCGCTGATGCCGTTCTACGCCACGCAAATTCTTTTCAACTTGAAGAATCACCCGCTGGCGATCGCCACTGACAACCCCAAAGCCGGCATCACCGGCGCGCCGACGTTTGTGGACACGGGCGTCGTCATCGTGGACCAAGCCAACTGCCAGTACTTCCTGCGCAAGTAACCGCAGCCGTCACTTCCGGCCATGGCACCCGAGAATTTCGTCCTCGAATTGCGGGAAATGGTGAAGACCTTTCCCGGCGTGCGGGCGCTGGACGGCGCGCACCTGCAGCTTCGCCCGGGCGAGTGCCACGCGCTCGTGGGCGAAAACGGCGCGGGCAAAAGCACGCTGATGAATATCATTGCCGGAGTGCTCCAGCCGGATGCCGGCGAAATTCTGCTCGATGGCCGGCCCGCGCATTTCCCGCATCCCCACGCCGCGGCGCAACAGGGCATCGGCATGGTGTTTCAAGAATTGAGCCTGGTGCCGGGCTTGTCCGTGGCGGAAAATATTTTCGCCCACCGCCAGCCGGTGCGCGCGCTCAACCGCATTGATTGGAAAAAATTGCACCGCGACACCGCGGAGTTGCTCGCGCTGTTTGCTTTACAAGTGGAGCCCTGGACGTTGGTGCGTGATCTTTCGGCGGCCCAGCGGCAGATGGTGGAAATTCTCAAGGCCCTCTCGCACGGCCCGCGCGTGGTGTTGCTCGACGAGCCGACCTCATCGCTCACCGAGGTGGAAAAGCGGCGTCTGTTTGACGAAATTCGCCGCCATCGTGCCGCAGGCACCTCGTTTGTTTATATTTCGCACCACTTGCCCGAGATTTTTGAAATCGCTGATCGCGTGACCGTGATGCGCGACGGGCGCTATGTGGAAACCTTCGACATCGGCCAGGTCACGGAAGACACCATCATCCGCAAAATGGTGGGCCGTGAACTCACCAATCTTTATGGGAAACGAACCGTTGCCATTGGCGAGCCGTATTTCACCGTAAGCGGAGCCGGGCGCGGGAAAGCGTTTCACGATGTGAGCCTGACGCTGCGGCGCGGCGAGATTGTGGGGCTGGCGGGCTTGATCGGCGCGGGGCGCACGGAATTCGCGCGGGGGCTATGCGGGCTCGAACCTTTGCAGCGCGGTACGATGTCGCTCAACGGCCAACCGTTGCGCATCGCCAATCCGGCCCAAGCCGTGGCGCAGGGCCTGGCCTATCTCACCGAGGATCGCAAGGACCAGGGGTTATTTTTGCGCATGGCGATTCGCGACAACTGCGTCGCACCCAGCCTGCGCCGTTTTGCGGGCGCGCTCGGCTGGATGCAAGATGATCGCATGAGCGATTTCGCCGAGGAAAACCAACGGCGCTTCAACATCGTCGCGCGCTCGACGGCGCAGGTGGTGGGCAGCCTCTCGGGCGGCAATCAACAAAAAGTGCTGCTCGCGATGTGGATGGGCATCGGCCCGAAGGTGCTCATCGTGGACGAGCCGACGCGCGGTGTGGACATCGGCGCGAAGAGCGAAATTTACGCGCAACTGCGCGCACTGGCCGCCACCGGCGTGGGCATCGTGCTCATTTCCTCGGACTTGCTGGAAGTATTGGGCCTGAGCGACCGCGTGCTGGTGTTGCGCCAGGGCCGGCTCGCCGCTGAATTTCCCGGCGCGGCGGCGACGGAAGAAGCCGTGGTTGCGGCGGCGTCCGGGGTGGAGCTGGCTGACAATGCAAAACTGAAAATGGAAAATTGAAAATGACCGGATCCGAAAAATCCCCGATGGCGGAAGTTGTCCCGTCCCCTACGACCGGGCCGTGGGCGCTGGTGCGGCGGCTGACGCGGTTTCGCGAGTTCCTGCTGATCGCCATCATTCTAGTCGCGGGCGTCGCCATGTCGTTTGCCTCGGACGTGTTTCTGACCTCGGCGAATTTGCAGGCCCTGTTGCTGAGCATGTTTACCGATGCCATCATCGCCATCGGCATGACGATCTTGTTGGTGTCGGGCGGATTCGATTTGTCGGTCGGCTCGGTGGCGGCGTTGAGCGGGGCGGTGGCGGCGCAAGCGATGGCGGCGGGGATGCCGGTGCCGCTGGCAATTCTGTGCGGGTTGGCGCTGGGCGCGGGGATCGGCGCGGTCAACGGCTCGGTCATCGCGAAGATCGGCATCAACCCCTTCATCACCACGCTGGCGATGATGAGCATAGCACGTGGCGCGCTGCAGGTGATGATGCAGGGGCGGAATATTTCGGATCTGCCGGAGGCCTTCAAGGTGATCGGCCAGGGCAACATCCTCGACGTGCAGGCTCCCATCTGGATCGCGGTGATATTGGTCGTTGTCGGCGATTGGCTGATGCGCAAGACGCGGTTCTTCCGGCAGAATTATTACCTCGGCGGCAATGAAAAGGCGGCGGTGCTCTCGGGCATCCGGGTGGATCGCCTGAAAATTTTCAATTACGCGCTGACGGGTTTTCTGGCGGCGCTGGCGGGCGTCGTTTACACTGCGCGCATGGGCTCGGCCACGGTGACGGCGGGCGTGGGGTGGGAATTGCGCGTCATCTCGGCGGTGGTCATCGGCGGCGCGAGCCTGCAAGGCGGCGAGGGCACGGTGCTCGGGGCGTTTCTGGGCTGCGTGCTGATGGCCATGATCATGAATTCGCTCACGCTGCTGAACGTCAACCAGTACTGGACGACGCTCGTCATCGGCGCGACGCTGCTGCTCGCCGTGCTGGCGGACACCTTCGGCCGGCGACGGAAGTAGGGGGCAACAAGAAGGGGAAAATCAGAATCAAGGGTGGATTTGGCCCGATATCCCTATATATATATTCTAGCAAGTAGGCGAAGCTCCTTCGCCCTTGGTAATAGCGTTGCCTGATCCAATTCGAGGAAATTTGTCGAATGAATGCATTGAAAGATAAATGGCGTGTGATCGCGCGGTTTATCCGGAAGCTGTTTGTCTGGCGGGTGCAGCGGTGGGTGGTGTTAAGTATTGTTGGTTTAGTGGCGAGCGTGGCGATTTATTTCAAAATTGACCGCTGGCGCAGCCAGGCGGCGTGGAAGCAGTACAAGCACGGGCTTGAGGTCGGCGGCCGGCCGCTGCGCTGGTCGGCCTTTATCCCGCCGCCGGTGCCCGACGACCAGAATTTCGCCATGACGCCCCTGCTCAAGCCGATTTTCTCCGGCGCCAGGCTGGCGGATGGGAAACGGGATATGACTTATGCCTGAAAATTGGAGAAGCGTTTTGATTGGCCCTGGCCACCACATATCGAGGGTGATGCGCCCAATCTTCTTGGCTGGTGGGGCGGTGATGTGATTGATCTTCAATCATGGCGAAACTATCTGGGCGCGCCGGATATTCTACAATTCCTCAAGAAATTTGATGCTGAATTGAACGAAATCAGTGTTGCGGTGCGCAGGCCTTATTTCCGTTTTTCCGTGTCCTATGAAGCGGGCTCTTTTGATTGGTCGCCGCCACATCTACCGGTCTTGCAAAGCTTGTCCCAGCTTTATGAGTTGCGGGCCTTGGCTTACTTGGCCCAAGGCGACGCTGCCCGCGCGGGGGACGATGCAGCGACGATTTTCCTATTGGCGCATGCCGTGGTCAAAGAGCCGTTTGTCGCCTCACAACTCATGTCCATACTTATGGTACGACGAGGAACCCAGGTTTTATGGGAAGGATCGGCCGCGCGGCAATGGTCTGAACAGCAATTAAAGAAATTTCAATCAGCCCTTCTGGGCTTTGATTTTATCAGTAGCGGATTATATACGCTTCTGGCGGACCAGGCGGCTGTCACGGAGGCCATCGAAAAGGATCTGGATGACGCTGATCCTTTGCGCGGAATATCCGATTTCAAGCCTTCGTCATTGGCGAAAATTTCACATAAATGGATGTCACTTGGTCAAGGTTTCCGAGAACTTTTGCTGACCAATCATGTTTATGGCGAGGGGATCGCCTCATTTGACCCAGCCAATCATCGGGTCAATTTGAATTCGCCAAACGGCGCGATGAAGCAGGCGTGGAATAGCCATTATAATTTAGATTCAGACTATGATTTTGATATAGCAGCGCCAATTGCGGCGACTGCAAGTCGCATGGACTTGTTGTATGCAAATTCACAGGAACAGCTGGACGAGGCTTTGGTGGCGTGCGGAATCGAACGGTATCGTCTTGCGAATGGTCGTTTACCGGCAAAATTGGAAGACTTGATGCCGCAATTTCTCAACCGGGTTTCCACCGACATCATCAGTGGCGCAAATCTCCATTACAGCCTTCTAGGTGATGATAGCTATCTGCTCTACGGCATAGGCTGGAATGGGACTGACGACGGAGGGAAAGTCGTCAGGTGATGACAAGTCGGTAGATACCGCACAGGGCGACTGGGTCTGGACCTATCCAGCGAAATAGCACGCCGTGGCCAGGCCGAATGCGGTGGCCGGACTGCGGTTGACGAAGAAAAAACCGCGATTACTCAGCCGCGGGCCTTGATGATGGCGGCGGCGGCGGTAAGCCCGGTCTCGTACGCGCCTTGCACGGTGGAAAAATTGGTGGAGGAGGTGGCTTCGCCGGCAAAGAACAACCGGTGGCCGACGGGCTGGTTTAGCAAAGAGCGGTCGTTCACGGTGGTGCCGATGCCAGGATAGGAATACGAACCGAACGCGTAGGGATCATGCCGCCACCGGGAACGCTGTGAGGCGATGGGCGCGGGAATGGAGTTCCCATAAATGCTGCGCAGGCTTTCCATCGCGCCCTGCACGAGTGCGGATTCGGTCATGGTTTCCGAGGCGATGGCAAAGTCGCCATAGATGAAGCCCATCAGGATGGGATGGCGGTCGATCTTGAAAATATTGACCCAGACATTCCAAGCCGTGGGATCATCATTGAGACGGTAGAGAAAGACCTGGTCTTTGTCCCAAAACACCGTGGGGAACCGGAGATAGAGCTTATTGAGGACGCCCATGCCGAGGTGGCTGATGGCGGCGCGTTTGGTGGCGGGCAGGGCGGGGGTGAAGCGCACCTGGTTTTGCTTCAAGACGCCGAGGGGCAGCGTGACGACCACCTGGGGTGCAGTGAAAATCCCGCGGCTGGTTGTGACAGTGACTTTATTGGTGCGATAATCCACTTGGCGCACGATGTGGCCGAGGCGGATGTCCAGGCCCTGGGCGAGGACATTGGGCACTTGCACATAGCCGTCGGGGAAGGCGCGATTCTCGCCGCCGGGCACGTGGTCGAAAAACCGGTAGAGAGACACGTTGCGGGGGTCGGTGGCATAACCCATTTTGGCGCTCACGACTTCGGCCAAATCGTAGCCTTTCTTTTCAAACGGCGTGAACGGCGGCAATTCGGCGAGGACGGTGTTGAGGCCGCGTTGGAGGGAAATATCCGGCTTGCCCTCGGCGGCGCGGACCGCCCCGTAGGCGCTGGCCAGCGCAGCTGTCCCGATAAAACGGGAGAACGCCTCCTGGCCCTGCACGGTGGTGACGGCCTTTTTGCCGTCAAACATCAGGTAATCGTTGTACTCGGTGTCGACGGTTTCGATGTCGTGGTCCTGGCAGAATTTGGTGAGGGGATTGGTCGCCGCACTGTGAATCCACGACGCGCCCAAGTCCACCGGCACGTCCCGAAAGCCGTCGGAGGTAAAGACGCGGCCGCCGATGCGATCACGGGCTTCCAGCACGATGACGCGCAAACCACCCATCCGCAGCCGTCTCGCCGCAGCGAGGCCGGAGACGCCGGCGCCGATGACGAGGATGTCGGCATTGTAGGCAGTGGCGGTGGGAGCGGCAAAGGCCAGCGGGCTGCCGGCGCCCAAGGCGTAGGCGGACCCTCCCAGCACGGAAAATTTCAGGAAACGACGGCGGGCGATGTGTGAATTCATGTTATATAATCAATTAATATTACGGAAAATCTGAGCCAAAAAAAAGGCCGCAGAAAATTGCTGTGGCCGATAAGGAATGGCAACGATTCGACTCACTGTCGTCAAGGACTATTCCGACTAATCATTGAGTGGTTGGATAAAATGGCCGAGAAGTGCGGAGGAAACTATCCGGTCAGAATCTGAACTCAGGCCGCCCTTGGATAGGCTGTGGGGATTTATTTTAACCTCTAGTCGGTCATCTGCTTTTTGCCGATATGATTTAAATTAATTTTATAATCAACAGTTTATGAAATTAGTATAGACATAAGATAGTATTTAAGGTTCTTTAGGCAACGAACCAAAGATAAGCCTTGGCTACGCCTACTATCCAACCTGCAGCCATTGGGCGGGAAGACCTTTACCCGCACTTCGACAAAATGCTCCCACGCGCCGACAAAGAGGCGCGGCTGGGCCAGCGAGGCGTCGCGTGCTGGCTGTTTGGGCTGTCGGGTTCGGGCAAGAGCACGCTGGCGCTGGGGCTGGAGCGGCGGTTGTTCGCGGAAGGTCGGATGGTGCAGGTTTTGGACGGCGACAATATCCGCACCGGCCTCAATAAAGACCTCGGCTTCACCGAAGAGGCCCGCCGCGAGAACATCCGGCGCATCGCGGAAGTGGCGAAGCTCTTCGTGCAATCCGGCGCCATCGTGGTGGCCTCGTTCATTACGCCGCGCGAGAGCCTGCGGGCGCTGGCGCGGGAAGTGGTGGGCGCGGACGATTTTTTCAGCGTCTATGTGAAGGCGAGCTACGCGGCTTGCGCGGCGCGCGACCCCAAGGGCCTTTACGTCAAAGCCCACGTCGGCCAGGTCGGCCAGTTCACGGGCAAGGACCAGGAATTTGAGGAGCCCACGGCGCCCGACCTCGTGCTCGACACCGAGCGGTTCGACTGCGCGGCCAGCCTCGAAAAACTCCACGCCGCCCTGCGTCCGCGCTATGCGGGCAAACAAAACCTTTAACCGCTGATTTCGCAGATTAACGCAGATAATAAAAATGAAAAACCGGAGTTCCAGATTCGCCCAATCCATTTAATCTGCGAGCATCTGCACCATCTGCGGTTTCTCCCTCTTTCTTCTCATGCCTTCCTATTTGGTCAACCATCTCAAGCAGCTCGAGTCCGAGGCGATTTTCGTGCTGCGGGAAACCGCCGCGCAGTTTCAGCGGCCCGTGCTGCTGTTTTCGGGCGGCAAGGACTCGATCATCATGACTTGGCTGGCCCGCAAGGCCTTCTGGCCGGCCCGGCTGCCGTTTCCGCTCGTGCACATTGACACGGGGCACAACTTTGAGGAGACCATCGTGTTTCGCGACTGGCTGGTGAAGGAAGTCGAGGCGCGGTTGGTCGTCGGCTCGGTGGAGGAAAGTTTGCGGCAGGGCCGGGTCATTGAGGAAAAAGGCCCCAACGCCAGCCGCAATGCGCTGCAGACGACCACCCTGCTCGATACCCTGACGGAGTTGCAGGCGGATGCCGCGCTGGGCGGCGGGCGGCGTGACGAGGAGAAGGCCCGCGCGAAAGAGCGCTTCTTCTCCCATCGCAATGAATTCGGCGAATGGGATCCCAAAAACCAGCGTCCGGAGTTGTGGAATATTTTCAACGGCCGCAAGCACCACGGCGAACACTTCCGCGTGTTCCCGCTGTCGAATTGGACGGAGATGGATGTGTGGCAGTACATCAAGCAGGAGTCCATCCCGCTGCCGACGCTGTATTTCGCGCACCGCCGCCCGGTCGTGAAACGCGCCGGCACCTGGCTGGCGGCGACGGATTTCGTCGTCTTGCAGCCCGGTGAAGTGCCCGAGGAACGCCAGGTGCGTTTCCGCACCGTCGGCGACGCCACCTGCACCGGCGCGGTGGAGTCGGGCGCCTCCACGCTCGACGCCATCATTGACGAAGTGGCGGCGGCGCGGGTCACTGAGCGTGGTGGCCGCGCGGACGACAAGCGTTCGGACACGGCGATGGAAGATCGGAAACGGCAGGGATATTTCTAAAAATAGACACGAGCTTTGGCATCGCCAATTTCGCTTTTGCAATTTCTAAACCATAAATTTTATGTCAACCGGCTACTTGGACATGGATATGCTCCGTTTCACGACTGCGGGGAGCGTGGACGACGGCAAGAGCACGCTCATCGGGCGGCTATTGTATGACAGCAAAAATATTTTCGAAGACCAACTCGAGGCAGTCGAGCAGGCGTCGAAACTGCGCGGCACCGATTACGTGGACCTCGCGTTGTTGACCGACGGCCTGCGCGCTGAACGTGAGCAGGGCATCACCATCGACGTGGCCTATCGCTACTTCGCCACGCCGCGGCGCAAATTCATCATCGCCGACACCCCGGGGCACATCCAGTACACGCGCAACATGGTTACGGGCGCCTCCACCGCCAGCCTGGCCATCGTGCTGGCCGACGCCCGTAAGGGCGTCCTCGAGCAGACATGCCGACATGCCTTCATCGCGAACTTGCTACGCATCCAGCACGTCGTGGTGGCGGTCAACAAGATGGACTTGGTGGGTTACAGCGAAAAGGTTTTCAACGAAATCGTCACCGCCTTCAAGGCCTTCGCCTCGCGGTTGGACAATTTCGTCGAGGTCACCTTTATTCCGATCTCCGCGCTCAAAGGCGACAACATCGTGGACAAGTCCGCCGCCATGCCGTGGTACCAGGGCTCGACGCTCTTGTACCATCTGGAAACGGTATACGTGCAGCCGGACTCGAACCACGTGGACGCGCGCTTCCCGGTGCAGTATGTCATCCGCCCGCACCAGGCGAAGTACCACGATTTTCGCGGCTACGCGGGGCGCGTGGCCGGCGGCGTGTTCAAGCCTGGTGACGAGGTGATGACGCTGCCCTCAGGTTTCACGACCCGCGTGCGCGCTGTCCACACGATGGACGGCATGGTGCCGGAGGCCTTTGCGCCGCTGGCGGTGGCCATCACGCTGGAGGACGAGATTGATTTGAGCCGCGGCGACATGCTGGTGAAGCCGAACAATCCCCCGCAAATCGGCCAGGACATCGAGGCGATGGTTTGCTGGTTTTCCGAGACGAAGCTCAAGCCCAGCGGCAAATACATCCTGCGCCACACCACGCGCGAAACCCGGGCGGTCATCCGCGCCGTGCGCTACAAGGTGGACATCAACACCCTGCACAAAATCGAGGACGACCTGGTGATGGGCCTCAACGACATCGGCCGGCTGAGCCTGCACACCTCGGGGCCGCTGTTCTACGATCCCTACCAGAAAAACCGCACCACCGGCAGCTTCATCCTCATTGACGAGCACACGAACGCCACCGTCGCCGCGGGCATGATCGTGGGGTAGGGGAACTTAATTCAAAATTGAAGATTAAAAATGCCGGGCGATTTTAGCTGGCGAAGTGCCATTGGCGGCTCGGCCAAACTTTTTCATTTTGAACCTTTCCCTTTCCACCTTTAACTCTTAATTTC
>Ga0206928_1034_pt1 | contig 39939 bp, 32 predicted proteins | sample Alteio_BWOrgHeat_21_FD_152941 | JGI IMG/M metagenome (GOLD analysis project Ga0206928, IMG submission 152941) | Enriched cells from forest soil in Barre Woods Harvard Forest LTER site, Petersham, Massachusetts, United States -... | ecosystem: Environmental > Terrestrial > Soil > Temperate forest >... | reverse complement strand
GGAGGCAACTGTAATCAACAATAGCGGTGAATGCGCCGGACACCTGGATTGCACGGAAAGCTTCACCGTGGAGATCAAGGTGTTTGCCACCGGCACGTTTGTAAAGGGACAGATCGCGATGAGCATTATCAACAAGGAAGGGGTCAGCATCCTGACCTCAGGCAACAGCGATGCGAACCGCGAATATCAACCCATCACTCCCGGCCACCATTGCTTTCGCGTCAAGATACCCGGCAATTTTCTGATTCCGGACAATTACTATCTGCGCATTGCTGCGCATTCGCCGCGCGTGCAATTGTACGATCTGCTCGAAAGCACGGTTTCCTTCAGCGTGGAAGACGTCGGCAGTCTCCGGTCCATTTTTCGTGACGACCGGAGGGGACTGGTGGAACCGTTGCTGGAATGGACTGACGAGCATATGGCAACCGAAAAAAACAGCCCCACCGGAAAGATGGCGGTTTAAACAGTCAAAAAAACGCAGGGGTTCGCTGTCAAGCCAGGTCATGGCCGGGAAAAAATGCCGGGCCGTGATTTTGCCCCCTGGGAAATTGAACAAACTGCCCGACGCTGGAGACTGCGTTGGAGACCACAATTCAACGATAAAAACGGCCTGAATCAGGGCGCCGCTGAACCAGAGCGCCGATCTCAATCCCCTGCCCTTGAATCCACCAAACCATCAAGCCGATGGACGGCCTGGCGCCAGGCTGTCCATCATTGTGCCAGCTTACAAGGCGCAGTTTCTGCGCGAGACCCTGAAGTCCATTGCGGCGCAGACCGACAGGAATTTCCAGCTTTATGTCTTCGATGATGCCGGGCCGGAGGCCGTCGGGCAGATCGTCCATGAGTTCAAAGACCGGCTGCCTTTGAAATACCACCGGTTCCGGGAAAACCTGGGGGGCAGGTCGCTGGTCAAACACTGGGAACGCTGCCTGCAGCTCACCGATGAGCCGTGGATCTGGATTTTTTCCGACGACGACCTGATGGATGAGGGGTGTGTGGCCGCGTTTCATAAAGAATTGGACCACACGCGGGAAGGCCATGATGGCTATCGTTTTGACACCCTGCTGGTGAGCAGCGCTGGCGCGCGCCTCAAGGAAAGCCCGCGGCATCCGGATGAGGAGAGCGGCAGCACATTTTTGCTGGAGCGGTGGCGGGAGACGCGGGACAGCTTTTTGCAGGGGTTGATTTTTTCCCGGCGCGCGTGGAAAGCCGGTCATGGCATCCCGGATTTTCCCCTGGGATGGCATTCGGACGATGCGTTCATCGCCATGCTGGGATTACACCGGCCCCTCAAAAGCATCCCCGGCCCGCGGGTGAGCTGGCGCGCGAGCAACATCAACATTAGCTACAACGGCTCGGTGAAAAACGTTGGCGAAAAAATCAGGGCATCGGCGCAATTCATCCGCTGGGCGCTGGATTTTTTTGAAGACCACGCCAAGGCTGAAACGGCGCAAGCGATTGAATTTAGCGAGCGGTGGTTTTTCACCTATGTTTCGAGGTTCTGGTGCTTTATGGGACTGCGCACCTGCCGGGAAATTGAGGACCTGGCGTTTGGGGTTTGGGGCTATCCCCGGGGCCGGGGTCTTCTAAAGGGAATAAAATTGAATTTCAACATTGGCGTGGAGAAAATCATGCGACGCGCCCGAAGAACCCCCAGCCACCATGCCAAAAATTCTCTGCCTGACCAGCCACGATCTTAACGGCCCGGAACAGGGCGCGTTGCTGCGGGCGCGAAATGTGTTCAAGCTGCTCGCGCGCCTGGGCGAAGTGCGGCTGGTGCTGGCCGGCTACCATGTGGCCTGGACCAGCCATCCGGGACCGGTCTGCGGCGGTTTTGAACTGCTGCGCGCGATCCGGTTTGAGCCGACGAAACGCGTTTCCATTTCCGACCGCCTGCAACATGAACTGAATCCGCGCTTCATGAATACCGACTGGGTGCAGGCGCGCCCGGAAGACCAGGCATGGCTGGCGAATACCATCGCCCAACACGACCTCGTATGGGTGCACGGAGTGAATATTGCCAACGGCTTTGGCCGCTGGCGTTGGCCGAACGGGGTGCTGGATATTGATGACATCCCCAGCTCGTTTCACCGTTCGCAACTGGCCCGGGCAGGCAGTCTCAAGGAACGGATGAAGACCAGGCGGCAGGTTTTCCTCTGGCAACGGCATGAGCGGACGCTCTGGGAACGGTTTGAGGCGGTGTGCGTCTGCAGCGAGCCGGACCGCAAACTGCTGAACCGGCCGGAAAAAACCTTTGTGGTGCCCAATGGTTTTGCCAAACCGGAGAAGCCAGTGGCGCGCCGGCCAATGAATCCGCCGCGCATTGGATTCATCGGAAATTTTGCCTACGCGCCGAATCTTGAGGGCGCGTGGTGGTTGGTGAAGGAAGTGTGGCCGCTGATCCTGAAAAAACATCCCCAGGCGCGCTTGCGGCTGGCCGGAGACCGAAGCGAACGGGAAAACTGGCCGGCGGGACAAAACATAGATGCGCTGGGCTGGCTGCCGGACGTGGCGGCGGAAATGGCCGGCTGGTCGCTGGCGGTGGCGCCGATATTGTCCGGGGGCGGAACACGCATAAAAATCGCGGAAGCGTTTGGGTATCGTTGTCCCACGGTTTCGACCTCGTTGGGAGCCTATGGTTATGCGGTGAAAGATGGAGAGGAACTTTTTCTGGCGGACAATGCGGCGGACTTCGCGGCCAAATGCAACCGCATCCTCGCCGAACCGCTCACCGGGGAAAAACTTGCGAACCGGGCCTGGGAAAAATTTGAAGCCAGCTGGACCTGGGACGCGCAGGCAGGACGGGTGGCGGCGGTGGTAAACAAGGTCCTCGGTGCGTCGCAAGCCAGGCGGGAAGAGAAACTGGCCGCGTAAGATTATTAAAGCCATGTCCGACCCGCTGGTTTCCGTGATCGTTCCGGTTTATAACCGCGAACACTGTATCAAGCGCGCCATTGACAGCGTGCTGGCGCAGTCCTTCAGGGATTTTGAAGTGGTGGTGGTGGATGACGGCTCGAAAGACGGAACGGCGGGCATCCTGAAAAGTTATGGCGAATCCATCCGCCTGATCCGCCAGGAAAACGCGGGCGTCAGCGCGGCCCGCAACACGGCGATTCGCGCCGCCCGCGGCCGGTGGATCGCGTTCCTGGATTCGGACGACGAATGGCGTCCGGAAAAACTGGAATGGCAGATGAAGATGGCCGGGAAATATGAGACCAGAGTCTGTTTCAGCCGGAGCGTGGCGGAAGACGGAAAACCGCTGCCAGACCTGGAAAATGTGACGTCCATACAGAAGGAACCCGGAATATATCTGGTGACAGATCCATTGGAGTTTTTAACCCGGTCGAAAACGCACCCCTATTTGCAGTCCATCCTGGTGGAGAAAAAGATGTTTGAGACCACCGGATTGTTTGACCAGGCGCTGCACGCGGGGGAAGACACGCTCTGGCTGTTCCGCCTGTCGTTTCTGGGCAGCGGCATCTATGTTGACCGGCCAATGACGGTCATTCACCGATATACGGACAACAGCCTGACCTACGACCTGCGGCCGGAACAGGCGGAAAAACGCTTCGACTCACTCATGCGGTTGCAGGCGGAAATGCACCGGCGGTTGCTGGAAGCGCGGCCAGACCAGGCGGGAGTGGCCCGGGGCCGGCTGGCTTATTGCACGGCCTGCCGCGCCGAACTGGCGTGTGCGGCCGGGCAGCCTGCGCTGACGCGGAAGCTGTCGCGGGATGGCATGGCCTTGGCCGGTGATTTCCGGACTTTTGTTCATTGCGCGGCATTATGGCTGGCTCCGGGTTTGTGGCGGGGACGTTTCCGCAAAAAATGGCATTACCAATGACAACGAAGGATTCCAAAAAGTGGTTCGGGCTGTTGTCTCGGCGCGAACGCTGGAGCCTTTCGCTGCGCGGATGGGTTTTTGGCCTTGCGTGTGTCGCGGTTACCGGGCTGTTCCTGATGTTCCTGCTGATGTTCCATCTTCAGCCGTTTCTGGCGCATACCCAGCGGGTGGATGCCAAAATTCTGGTGGTGGAGGGTTGGGCGCGGGAATTTGCGATGAACGCGGCGGTGACGGAATTTCAGACCGGTCATTATGACATGGTCTATACGACGGGCGGCCCGATCGTGGGAACGGACGGGGCGACGAACGATTTCAACACGTCGGCCAGCGTGGGGCGGGATCTGCTGTTGAAAGCGGGCCTGCCACCGCAGGTGGTGCAGATGGTGCCATCGCACGTGACCGGCCGGGATCGGACGTACAGTTCGGCGGTCGCCTTGCGCGAGTGGTTCCGCGGGCACAACGTTTCAGTGCGGAGCATCAACGTGCTGACCGAAGATGCCCATGCGCGCCGGACACGGCTTTTGTTCCAAAAAGCATTTGGCCGGGACATGACGGTGGGGATCATCTCCATCCAGAATCCCGACTATGACCCGAAGCGGTGGTGGCGCTATAGCGAGGGGGTGCGCGATGTGCTGGGTGAAGGCATCGCTTATGTGTACGCCAAATTGTTATTTCACCCGGGGCCGGGTGACGTGGCGCAACGTTGATTTGACGTCCGGAAATAATGGTATATAACATTGTAAATCAACATCTTGAGACGTTTATGCGGCATGAACGCCGCGGCTCCGAACTTCAGCCTTTAGCATTTAGACTTTAGCCTTCAGGTCTGTTGGCGTTTCTGAGCATGGTTCTTGATTACCAGTGACTTTTAATTAAAAATCATCACGCATGAACAATATAAGCCTGAAAAAGCGGATTTGTTCCAGGGTGGCTGTCACGCTGTTGTTGCTGGCAATTGCGCCCGCCCTGTTCGGCGCGCAGCCGGTGGTTCCGCCTCCGATCGGTGCAGCTCCGGATGCAACTCCAGCCTGGTCAGAGCAGGAATCGTCGAACAACGAGATGCAGGTCTTCATTCCGGCCACCGCCGCAAAACGGGCCTCCACCCAGCCTTTTGTCCTGGGCCCCGTGATCTTTCGTCCGCATGTGAACTATGATTTAACCTACGCCACGGGCCTGCAAAACAACACCAACATTTCCGGCACCAACAACATAGGCAAACCACCCACCAACTCCTTCGACTCAATCATCCAAACCCTTTCACCGGGAATGACCCTGGATATCGGGCGGCATTTGACACTCGATTACACGCCGACCTTGACCTTTTATTCGGACAAGCATTTCAAGAATACGCTCAACCACGCGGCCTCTTTGAACGCAGCCACGGATTATGGCGACTGGGGTTTGGGGCTCAATCAATCGTTCAGCCTCAGTTCGGCGCCGCTCGCGGAAACCGCTCAACAAACCGAGACCACGGATTACAAAACGACCGCCTCGGGCACCTATACCATCAATGAACAGATGTACACTGAGCTGGAACTCGACCAGGATTTGAACTACGTCACGGGCTTCGAGGATTCCAAGACCTGGTCCACCATGGACTGGCTCAACTATTCGTTCTGGACCCGGCTGTCGGTGGGAGTGGGCGCGGGACTGGGCTATATTAGTTTAAGCAACGATCAACCGGTGAGGGGCCAGCCTGAACCCGGCGATCAGCAGTTTGAAACATTGCAGGCGAAGGTCAACTGGCGGGCGACGGACAAGCTCAGCCTGGCCGTCAATGGTGGTTTGCAAATCCAGGAATATGATGCGGCCGTCAGTCCGGCGGTGACTTCAGTGAACCCGGTTTTCGGCGCATCCATCCAATATCAACCGTTCAAACACACGCAACTCAGCCTGAGTGCGAACCGCACCATCAACCCCTCCGACTATAACACCCAAAGCCAGTCGCAAATAACCTCATCGGTTCTTTTGTCGCTGAACCAGCGTTTGCTGGAAAAATTTTATCTCGATCTTAGCGGGGGCTACACTGAAAACCAGTTTTCCCAGCCGTCGCAGGCTTCGGTGAACAACCGCACGGACAACAGTTATTCTTTCTCGGCCCGCCTGAGCCGCAATTTCCTGAAACACGGGAATGTTTCCCTCCATTACCAATACAGCGACAACTTGTCTTCGACGGCAGGCTTTACCTACCATAGCAGTCAGGTGGGCGTCGAAGTGAACTACAGCTACTGATCCGGGAAATCGAGTACCATGCCTGAAACGGCAGCCATCGGCGGAAGTTTTCCACCCCAGGTGAAGTCATTTGGACGGGCGGCCGTGTTGTTGGCGTTGTTATTTGTCGTGCCGCTGTTCCGGCTGGCGGTATTTGCGGCGGCCAGTGATCTGCATTCCTACATTTTGCTGATCCCGGCGTTGTGCCTCTATCTGGCGTGGCTGGAGAAGCCCCGCCTGTCGCTGACTTTAACCACGCCGGCCATGAGGACGGGACTGGTTTTTGTCGCCGGCGGCCTGGCGATGACGGTCTGGCACTGGTGCGCCCCGGCACACCCCGGCGCGGATTCACTGGCGCAGATCATGGCGGCATTCGTTTTATTCCTGGCGGGCGCGGGATTCATGATCCTGGGCGGCGGCCTGATGCGTCAACTGGCGTTCCCTTTTGGGCTGCTGGTGTTCATGGTGCCGATGCCGGATGTTCTGCGCGATGGCATCGAGACGGGGCTGCAGCAGGGTTCCGCGATGGTGGCGGGCTGGATGTTTGCGGCCTCGGACCTCCCGGTGTTGCAGGACGACCTGACGTTCAAGCTGCCGGGAATCAGCCTGCGGGTGGCGCCGGAATGCAGCGGCATCCATTCGACGATGGTGCTGTTCATCACGAGCCTGGTGGCGGGGAAGTTTTTCCTGCAACAACCGTGGAAGCGCGCGGTGCTTTGCCTGGCAGTGATCCCGCTGGCGCTGGCGCGGAACGCCTTCCGGATCTTTGTCCTGGGCGAATTGTGCGTGCATATCGGTCCGGGCATGATTGATTCGCCCATACACCGTCATGGCGGACCGCTGTTTTTTGTGCTGTCGCTCGTGCCGTTTTTGTTGTTGCTTTATGTGCTGGGGAAATACTGGCGGCCGGTTCCCGGCGCATCCGAAAATTTATATGAATAAACCTGTCTTTCGAATCCTGATCCTGATGCTGGCGGCCCTGCTCGCGGCCGGCGGCGCCGGCTGCACGAGCAAGGCCAAAAAAGCGTACCATCTGCACCGCGCCGACAAGTTCTACGCCGCCGGCCAGTTTGACAGCGCCGAAATTGAATATATCAACGTGCTGCGGAACGACCCGGACAGCCAGCCGGCCTATGCCCGGCTGGGGGACATCTATTATCAACAAGGGCGGCTGCAAACCGCCGCGCCGTATCTTTACAAGGCCAGCGCGATGGACACGAACGACCTGGACCTGCGGTTGAAACTGGGCTACGTCTATGCCAGCTTTGGCCAATATAAGGAAGCCCGCGAGGATGCGGCATTCATTCTGGCCCGCAATCCAAAAGACGATGAAGCGCCGCTGCTTTTGGCGGCCAGTTCGGCAACGCCCAAGGACCTTGCGGCAACGCGGGCACTGCTGGGATCGCTGGCCAGGAACGGCGACCGCGCGGCCTATGAGGTGGCCTTGGGAACGCTCTCGCTTCATGACCAGGATTTAAAATCCGCCGCAGCCGCCTTCCACCGCGCCGTGGCCCTGGACCCAAAATCCCCGTCCGCCCTCGAAGCCATGGGGGCCTATTGCGCCGCGCAAAACGACCTGCCAGGCGCCGAGGCGAATTTCAAGGCGGCGTCGGACCTGTCCGACGCCCGTTCGGCCCGGCGGATGATGTATGCGCGTTTCAAACTTGAAATGGGCAGGCCGGACGACGCAAAGCAAATCCTGACCGACGCCGTGAAGCAGGCGCCGGATTATGTGCCGGCCTTGCTGGGGCTGGCGGAAATTGCGCTGACCCAAACGAATTATGATGAGGCGCGCAATTATTCAAGCCAGGTGCTGGCGCGCGATCCGGATAATTTTGACGCGCTCATGTTCCAAAGCCAGCTATCCATGGCGCAGAACGAGGTTGACCAGGCCGTGGCCGCGCTGGAGCGGATGAGCAAGCTTTACCCGCAGGCTTCCGGAGTGCAATACCAGCTGGCGGCGGCCAGCCTGGCGGCCGGGGATGACGCCAGGGCGGCCCTCTGCCTGAACCACGCGCTGGAACTGGATCCAAACTTCACCCAGGCGAAATTGCTGCTGGCGCGGGTTCAGATCCAGGACCGAAATCCGGACCCGGCGATCGTCTCCATGTCCGACCTGGCCCAGAAACAGCCGCAACTGGAGGATGCGCAATTGCTGCTGGCCGATGCCTATCGCGAACGCGACCGGATCAATGACGCGCTGGCGGTTTACCAGTCGCTGGAAAATACTTTTCCGAAAGACACCAAACTGCCGTTGCTGATGGGCTCGGCCTATTTGCAATTAAAGGACAGCGCACATGCCCGGGCGGCATTTGAACAGGCGCAACAAATGGCGCCGGGCAACACGGACGCGCTGTCTCAACTCGTAAACCTGGACCTCGCGGAAAATAACTACACGGCCGCCATGCAGCGGGTCCAGAATGAGCTGCAAAACAATCCGAAGGACATCACCCTCCATTTGCTGGTGGCCCAGGTGCTGATGGCGCAAAAGAAAACGGACGAGGCTGAGGCGTCGCTGATAAAAACGGACGCGCTGGATCCGGGGAATCAGGACGTCAATTTGTTGCTGTCGCAACTGTATCTGAACACCAGGCAGAATGACAAGGCCCTGGCAAAACTCCAGGAGGTCACGTCCAAAAATCCAAAAAACATGGCCGCCTGGATGCTGGCCGCCGCGATCTATGAACAGGAAAAAGATTATAAATCGGAAGCGGACGCCTACGAAAAGGCGCTGGTGGCCAGCCCCAAGATGTTCACGGTCCTGAACAACCTGGCCTACGTCTATTCAGAAGACCTCAATCAACTGGACCGCGCTTACGATCTGGCCAACCAGGCCCGCACACTGCAACCGTTCGATCCGTCAACGGCGGATACGCTGGGCTGGATTGATCTCAAACGCGGATCCTATACCGCGGCCGTGGGGCTGCTTCAGGAAGCCGCCCAAAAGTTGCCGGGAATTCCGGAGGTGCAATTTCATGCTGGCATGGCCAATTACATGACGGACGATGATGCCGATGCCCGCGCGGCCTTCCAACAAGCTTTACAACCTGGAACACCCTTCCGCGGCCAGGAAGAATGCCAGCTCTGCCTTTCCTTGCTGGACATAGATCCCAGGACCGCCGACGCCGCGGCGATAGCCAAACTGGAGAAAAGGGTGGCGGACAAACCCAACGATCCCGTGGCGCTGGGACGCCTGGCGGCCATCTATGAGCAAAATGGGAACCGTGACAAAGCGGTGCCAGATTACGAGGCCGTGCTTCACACCGATCCTAATAACCTGACCGCCATGATTGCCCTGGCGCGGTTGTATGTCCCCAGCAATCTGGCAAGGGCCATGGAGATGGCCAAAGCCGCCAACAAGGCCGCCCCGGACAACGTCGAGGCCATGCACCTCATGGGCCAGATCGCCTACCAGACCGGCGATTTCAAGCTGGCCGCGAGCTGGCTGCAGCAGTCGTCAAAAAACCAGCCGGATGACGCACAGGAACAATTCGATTATGCGCGGGCGGCCTACAACATCGGGGACGTTCCCACCGCCCAGGCGGCGCTGCAAAGCGCATTGAACCTGAATCTGCCTGCTCCGCAATCGGCTGAGGCACAACGGATGCTGGACATGATCAACCTGGCGGCCAATCCGTCACCGCCGCCGGCGGCAAGCCAGCAGGTGGCGGATCTTTTGAAGGCCAATCCCGGTTACGTGCCGGCCATCATGGCGGACGCGGTGATTCACTGGCAGAATTCCGAAACGGCGGCGGCGGACGGCGAAAAGATTCTGGCGCAGTTGCCGGATTTTGTCCCGGCCCAGAGGCTGCTGGCGATCATTTATTCCAGAGATCCAGGCAAGACGGCACGGGCCTATGAACTGGCCATGAAGGCGCGCAACAGTTATCCCGATGACAGCGCCCTGGCCAAAGCGACCGCCGTCATTGTTCTCCAGCAGGGGGATTATTCACGCGCAGAGCGGCTGCTTTTGACTTGCACCGCCGGCCCGGCTGCGGATGCCGAAACGTATTATTATCTTGGCAGCGCGCAGTTCCAGCTCAAGGAACACATCGCGAGCAAATCCAGTTTGCAACAGGCTTTGGCGCTAAAACTGTCCGGTCCGTTGGCCGATAATGCCAAAAAGATGCTGGCGCAATTGAAGTAAAGCCTTTGAAATGAACGGTGTTCACAGGTTTGCCGACGCCCCGCGCAAAATGGCCGTCCAGATGTAAAGAACGGCTGGCAGGATTTAAACTGTGAAACGGGCTATTTTTGGATTGCCGGATATTTGCCGAAGCCTGAAACTAACAGCGGGCTTTACATTGGCCCGTAATGGACAAATATTGTCAACCAATTACAAATTCCAATGAATAATCAATCCTTCATTCACACCCGCGGTCGTCGCCCGTGGCACGCAATGGTTTTATCCTGCCTGCTCATGGCGGTGCTGGCCGGCTTGACCGGCTGCACCACCTACGACACACCGAAACCCCTGCCGGCAGATCAGGCCCGCTCAGAAATGATCATCCTGCGTGAGGGAGACGAACTGAAGATCACCTTTCCGGGTTCCGCCAACCTGGACTCGACGCAGCAGATCCGCCGCGATGGCAAGATTGTGATGCCGCTGATCGGCGAGGTGCAGGCATCGGGCATGACCCCCGATGCGTTGCGCCAGAGCCTGGTGAAATTATATGCCTCACAGATTTCATCCCAGGAAATCAACGTGTTCGTGCAGTCATCATCCTTCCCGGTGTTTGTGAATGGCGCGGTCATCCATCCCGGCAAAATCCTGTCCGACCACCCCATCACCGCCCTGGAAGCCGTGATGGAAGCGGGCGGGTTTGATTATTCCACGGCCAATACCAAGGACGTGAAAATCATTCGCAACGAGGGGGGCAAGATGAAGAACTACCAGGTCAACCTGCAGAGAATCCTTGATGGGAAGGAAGATGCGCCGTTTTATCTGAAACCGCAGGACATCATTTACGTGCCGCAACGGTTCCAGTTTTTCTGATCATTCACGGTTGATGCCGAGCTTGTCCATCAATTCATAGATCGTTGGGCGGCTGAGGCCCAATTCAACGGCGGCAGGAGCAATCTTGCCGCCGTGCTTTTTTAGCGCCTGCTGGACCATCTGGCGTTCAACCGCCTCGCGGGCTTCCTTGAGCGTGACAAAGTTAGGTCCCGGGCCGGCGGCGTTCAATTCCAAATCCTTCGCCGTGACCCGCCGGCCTTCCGCCATGATGACCGCGCGGCGGATGCAATTTTCAAGTTCGCGCACATTGCCCGGCCACGAATGTTTGTTCAGCGTGCGGATGGCATCCTGGTCAAAGGACAGGTTGGGTTTGTTCTCCTGGGCCGCAAAACGGTTGAGGAAAAACTGGGCCAGCAGGCGGACATCGCTGTCACGGTCGCGCAACGGAGGCAGCACCATCTGCACGACGGCGAGCCGGTAGAATAAATCTTCGCGGAACGTTCCGGCGGCCATGTTCTTTTTAAGGTCCGCATTGGTGGCGGCGACCACCCGCGTGTTGATGCGGATCTCCTGCCGTCCGCCCACGCGCTCGATGCATTGTTCCTGCAGGAAGCGGAGCAGCTTGACCTGCAACGGCAGCGGGATTTCGCCAATTTCGTCGAGAAACAGGGTGCCTTCACTGGCGGATTCGATGCGTCCCTTGCGCTGGACATGCGCGCCGGTAAAGGCGCCTTTTTCGTGGCCAAAAAGTTCGCTCTCCAGGAGCGTTTCGGGAATGGCGCTGCAATTGATGGCAATGAACGGGCCATTTTTCCGTTCGCTCCGCTGATGGATGGCGCGGGCGGCCATCTCCTTGCCGGTGCCGCTCTCACCGAGGATCAACACGGGCGCGCCGGTGGTGGAAACCTTGCGGATGGCTTCAAAAATGGGGCGCATCTGCGAGCTGGCTCCCAGCATTCCCTCAAAGGAATCGCCATGGACGAGCTGCTGCATCTGCGCATATTCCTTTTCCAGCTGGACGAATTGAAAACAGCGCTTGAGGAGAAATTTCAATTCCTCCATGTCCACCGGCTTGCTCAGAAAATCATACGCGCCCGAGCCGATGGCGCGCAGGGCGTTTTCCTTTTCGCCCTGTCCGCTGATGATGACAACCTTCACGAGGCGGTCCTGGGTGAGCAGTTCCGAGAGCGTGGCCAGGCCTTCTTCGGGCGTGCCGGGATGCGGCGGCAATCCCAGATCCAGCAACACGACCGATGGCTGTTCCGCGCGGAACGTCGCCAGGGCGCTGTTTCGGTCCTCGGCCAGCGAAATCTGGTAATCCTTCGCCAGCGCCCACCGCATTTGCGTGCGGATCTCCTCGTCGTCATCAACGATCAACAATTTGGGATTCATTTATTATTTGGCAATGGCAACAGCACCCGGAAGGTGGCTCCCTTTCCCGGTTCGCTCTCCACCTCAATCCGGCCCTTATGCGCCTCGACAATCATTTTGCTCTGGAACATGCCAATGCCAAGCCCGTTTTTTTTGGTCGTCTTAAACGGACGGAACAGCGAGCGGTCCACAAATTCCGGACTCATCCCGCAGCCATTGTCCGAAACCGCCAGAATGGCCCAGCCGTTCTCCTGGCTGGTGCGGATTTGCACCAGCCCGGACTCCGATACCGCTTCGCGCGCGTTGAAGATGAGATTCGTGGCCACTTTCAGCATCTGTTCCTGGTCAAAGTATAATTTCGGCAGCGGCTGCAAATCCTTTTGCAGATTGATTCCCGCCACCTCTTCCCAGCCGGCCAGCGCCCGGGCAACCATTTCGTTGAGATCGCTCTCCACCGGCTTGATCTGCAGTTCGTGACGGATGGAACCCAGCCGGCCGATCAACCGGTTGATGTGCGCAACGGTTTTGGAAACTCCGCGCAGCGCGTCCGCGCGAAAAGCGGGATCGTCGAAATGCACCGGCAGATTCTGCAACATGAGGTTCAGCGTGTTGGCCGTGTTCTTCATGTCATGCACAAAAAAGGCCGACATCGTCTGGAAGGCCTCAAGTTCCTTCGCCTGCAATAATTTTTGCGACAGGCGGGTATTGAGCAACCCCGCGGCGATTTGATCGCCAATGCACTTGAGCAGGTCGAAATCCTGCCATGAAAAAGGCGTGCCGCCGACGCGGTCACCCAGGATGATGATGCCCAGCACTTCATCGCCCACCACCATCGGCACACAGACGCGGCCGCTGCCCTTGCGGAATTCATCCGGATGACATCGCTTCAAGGTGGCCGCCCAGTCCTGCCTGCTGGCGTCCAGATCCACCGGATCGTGCTGGTTCTGCAACGCCCTGATCACCGGCGCCACGGCCTCTTTTGCCGGACGCAATTCATCGGCGCGCGCCTCGGAGAGAAAGGTGGAGGCCGCAAAAATCAATTGTTCCTTTTTGTCGTCCACCAGCCAGATCGTCACTGACAATGCCTGGAAAATGTCGGTGATGGATTTCACCGCCGCGTGGGCCAGTTCAGTCTGGCTCACGCACGAGGCGGTGGACTCGGTGAACTTCCGCCAGACCGTCCGGTAATCAAACATCGGCCTTTGAAAATGCCGGCTGACAAAACGGCTGGTTTGCACCCGGAAACGGTCGGACAACAAAAGCACTGCCAGCAATACCAGCCCCACCAGCACCAGAAAAGCCGTCTCCGTGAATGAGTCCCTCAAATCGAGCCTGGTCACCAGCTTGGCCAGCAACCCGATGACCAGCAAATAGATGCCCGCCAGCATGGCCGTCAACGATCTTTGCAGCACGGAATGAGACGGATAGATGTCCATTGCAAAATGCCCCTCGCGCGACAGGGAGCGCAGTAGGAGAATGCACGCCACAAACAGCGCGCCGGAATCCACCGCCTCCAGCGGCAGGTCAAATGCCCGTAAAATCAGGGCCTCGCTCGTGGTATAGGCGCGGACGGCAAACAGCACGACCAGCCCCAGGATCATGAACTTGATTCGCCACCGCATCGTGCCCACCGATGCCCGAAAAGTCCGCTCAAGGTTCATTAAAACCAATACCATCGCTATCAACAACAACAGGTTCAGGGCATATCCTCCCATTCCCAAAACCATCTGAAAATGGCCCGGCGCCGGCTCCAGCGGTTTTCCATCGAACAAATCTCCAAACAATCCCAGCAAGGGCGGAGCCACGAGGAAAAACACCAGGGCAAACCTCCAGCGTTGCAAAAATTCACGATAGTTGCCGCGTCCGTAGATCAAGCTGAACAACAACCATGTGCCGGGCAGAAATGAAGTGGCCAGCAGCCGCCAATGCTGCCAGTAAACCATCGCCTCCTCCGTGCCGCCCCCTGCCAGTGCTATTCCCGTCAGGACGCTCTCCACCGTCAGTATTGCCAGACCGGCCGCGAACGCCAGGTTGATCATGGAGCGCCGTTCGTTCCAGGCGACAGCAAAGGCCAGCGCGCCTCCAAACAGGGCGCTGGCAAAGGCAAGAACAGAGGCAGTGTTCATTTAATTTCAACCCGTGAACCAAACAACACTGTCACAAGCCGGCCCGAATCGCAGCAAAGAAATTCCGGCGCGTCTCAACACTGCCCCGGAGCGCGGCTGTGTGCGTCAGCACCAGCCGCAGCACGTGACCAGCCCAAGGCGCGCCACAGTCATTTTGAATACGCACTTTCCGGTGGAAGATCCTGCGGGTCACAGACCCGCTCTCCGGCCCATTCGTCGAAAATTGAGGACAGTGTCAGGATACGCCCAAGAAATTTCGGCGCCTGATGCCTAAAACCAAAAAATTAAGGGCGGGAATTTTCATTCCCGCCCTTAACTCGTTTAGGTTTTTTTAAGCTTGTGCGTGGCCGATTAGGCCATGAATTTGCGCTTCATCAAGGCCAGACCGGACAGAGCCGCGCCGAGGAGCAGAACCGTGGTTCCACCATCGGGGACCGAGTTGAAGGACAAACGGGCGGTGAACGAGGTGCTACCGTTGGAAGCCGGATCAGCCACCTGGAACGTACCGTTGAACGGAGTGGCCGTGAAACCGTTGCCGCTGACCGTGCCAGCAATCACCACGTTCAAGAAACCGCCAGCATTCGAGAAAACGCTCGAGGAAGACAGATTGAACGTGAAACCACCAACGGTCCAGAAGTTATTCACCACACCGGAGTTGAAGCTCCAGGGTGAAAACAAGGTGACCGCCGTATTGACTGGAATAGAGGTGAAGTTGCCGGAATCCAATCCGACAACGACGTTGTTCCAGGAGGTCACGCCAGTGGCGCTTCCCACGGTAGTGCCGTTTAATACGGCGTCACCGTGAAAACCGATGTTGCCGACGATTTGAACGGCTTGAACCGTTTGAGTAAGAGCCACAGCGACTGCCGCCACAGCTACGATTTTAAGGATGTTTTTCATTTATTGTTTGGTTGTTAAATTTTGCGCTCTACATGCGTTGCTACTGTCCTCCTTTTAGCAATGCCAATGCCAACCCAAAATGACGCCCTCCAAATAATTTATAAGTTGCTCATTCATAGATATTTGAAATATTAAAATAGCATCAATACGCCAATGATAAATTCGACACCAAGTGTAAGCCTCTCCGACAGAAAAACAGTTCCTGGCTTAATTATCAACGTAAGTGCTTGATATAAAGCTAATTGAAACCAAACTCGCTTCCGTAATGACCTTCGACAAATTTCCCGACACCTACACTTCCAAAAAACTGTTCAAGAATCTTATTTTAAGCAACTTACACAAAATCACCCCTCCGACACGTCCACCCTCAAAATCTCCCCTGGTTCGCATTCCGCCGCCACCTCAAAGGGACGACAACAGACCTCGCAATCCGTCGTGAACCGTTGGTTCGGGATGCTCGTGTCTATCGGCACCGGGAAGGTCTGGCCGCAGTACGGACATTGAATGTCAGCGTATTCTTCCATGCGCAAATTTAACCGACCCCGGCCAAAGCGCAACCCACGCTAAAACCTCCCGGAGCGCGACTGTGATGTTTAAACAAAAGCCAAAAGCCGCCGGATTTCTCCGGCGGCCTGGCACTTGAATCGTCAATCCGAAAACGTTTAGTAGGCGGCTTGCGCGCCTTTGATATTCTTACGGCCCATCCAGGGCATGAGCGCCCGGAGTTTGACGCCGGTTTTTTCGATGGGATGGTTTTCACCCTTCTTGAGCAGGGCATTGTATTTCTTGTAGCCGCCTTGATATTCCTTGATCCAGCCTTTCGCAAACTTGCCGGACTGGATGTCCTTGAGCGCGGCTTTCATCCGTTTCTTCACGCTGGCATCAATGATCTTGGGACCGACGCTGACATCGCCCCACTTGGCGGTCTCGGAGATGGAAAAGCGCATGCCGCTGATGCCGGCTTCGTTCATCAGATCGGCGATGAGTTTCAGTTCGTGGAGACATTCAAAGTAGGCCATCTCGGGTGAATAACCGGCTTCGACGAGAACTTCAAACCCCGCCTGCACCAGGGCGCTGGCGCCACCGCAGAGAACAGTCTGTTCGCCGAACAGGTCGGTTTCGGTCTCCTCTTTGAAATCGGTTTCAATGACACCGGCGCGTGTGCCGCCAATGCCCTTGGCCCAGGCGAGCGCGATCTTTTTCGCATCCTTGCCGGGGTTTTGATACACCGCAATGAGGCTGGGCACACCTTTGCCTTCCGTGTACTGGCGGCGAACGGTATGGCCGGGGCCTTTGGGCGCGACCATGATGATATTCACGTTTTTCGGCGGAATGATGGTCTTGAAATGGATGGAGAATCCGTGCGAAAAGACAAGTGTTTTGCCCTTGGTAAGGTTCGGCTCAATGTCCTTCTTGTAAGCGGCGGCTTGCTTGGTGTCCGGCAACGCGACCATGATGACGTCGGCGCGTTTGACGGCTTCCGCAGTGCTGACCACTTCAAATCCCTTTTCCTTGGCCACGGGGATGGATTTGCTGCCCTCGTACAGGCCGATGATGACCTTGAGGCCGCTGTCCTTGAGGTTGAGCGCGTGGGCGTGGCCCTGGGAGCCAAAGCCGAGCACGGCGAGGGTTTTCTTTTGCAACACGCCGAGGTCGGCGTCCTTGTCAGTATAGACTTTTGCCATAAAGTTTGGTTGATTGTAATTTTTAGTTGATTGTAATTGATGGATAGTTGATGGAAAACTCGGCAATCCACGATTTAGCAAATAACGAACTTCTCACTTTCGCGGCAGGGCAATCATTCCGGTACGCGTAAGCTCCTGCACGCCAAACGTATTCATCAGTTCCATGAATTTTTCCACCTTGCTTTCGTTGCCGGTGATTTCGATGGTGAGCGACTTGGGCTGCACGTCCACGATCTTGGCGCGAAAAATATCGGTGATCTGCATCACTTCCGCGCGGGATTTGGAATCCACTTCAACCTTCACGAGCACGAGTTCGCGGTCAACGGCCTCGCCGCCGTGGAAATCCTGCACCTTGAGGACGTCGGGCAGCTTGTTGAGCTGCTTGATGATTTGCTCGATGGTGGTTTCATCGCCATGCGTCACGATGGTCATGCGCGAGGCGGTGGAGTCGTGCGTGGGCGCGACGTTGAGCGAGTCAATGTTGTAGCCGCGGCCGCTGAAGAGGCCGGCCACGCGGGTGAGCACGCCGAACTTGTTTTCGACCAAAACTGAAATGGTGTGTCGCATAAAACCGTTTGGAAACGGATGAAAAGGCTAGCAACCCCGCGGGAACCGGTCAATTTTTTTAGACAGGCGGCAAAGCACGGCACCGGGCTTCAAGTTTTGCCGTCAAACAGGCTCGGCGCCGTCTGGCGGGCCAGTTCGCAACAGCGCGAGTAAATCTCCGTGGGCGATTCGCTTCCGATGGCAAATTCCGCCAATGCCCTGGCCTCGTCCATCTTGAGACGGCGGATCATATACTTCACCTCCGGAATGACACCCGGCGCGCAACTTAATTCATCCACGCCCAGGCCGATGAGCAACGGGACCAGCACGGGATCGCCCCCGATCTCGCCGCAAACGCCGGTCCAGATTTTGTGCCGGTGCGATGCATCCACGGTCATTTTGATGAGCTTGATGATGGCCGGGTGGGTGGGCTCGTACAGATGCGAAACCTTTTCGTTCGTGCGATCGGCCGCGAGGGTGTACTGGATGAGGTCATTGGAGCCGATGCTGAAAAACTTCACGCGGGTCGCCAGCGTATCCGCGATGAGCGCAGCCGACGGAATTTCAATCATCGCACCGACCTCGAGATTTTCATCGAACGGAATTTTGGCCTGGCGCAGTTCGTCCTTGCACTGTTCCACCATGGCGGTGGCGCGGTTCCATTCATCCAAACCGGAGATCATGGGATACATCATCTTGACGTTGCCCTCGGCGCTGGCGCGGAGAATGGCGCGAAGCTGCGCGCGGAACATCTCGGGCTGCGCGAGGCAAAACCGGATGGCGCGCCAGCCGAGAAAAGGATTCATCTCCTTGGCCAGCTGGAGGTGCGAGGCGAATTTGTCGCCTCCCAAATCCAGCGTGCGAATGATGACATGATGGGGTTTGAGGGCGGCGGCCACCTCGCGGTAAACGGCGTACTGTTCCTCCTCGCCCGGCATGTTTTCGCGATTGATGAACAGAAACTCGGTGCGAAAAAGGCCAACGCCTTCGGCGCCGTGCTGGATGACGGCTTCCACGTCATATTGATCCTCAATGTTCGCCGACAGATGAATGGCTTTGCCATCGAGGGTCACCGCCGGTTGCCAGAGGATCTCGTGGAGTTTTTCCTCCAATGACGCCTTGTTTTTCTCAAGCTGGCCGTACTCGAAAAGCGTTGAATCCGTCGGGTTTACTATGACTGTGCCATTGTAGCCGTCGAGCAGCACGTAATCGCCAGTTTCGAGTTCCTCGCTCATGGCCGAAAGACCGACCACCGCGGGAATGTCGAGGGACCGGGCCATGATGGCGGTATGCGACGTCTTGCCGCCGATGTCCGTGGCGAAACCGAGCACGAGCTTTTTGTTCAACTGCGCCGTGGTGGATGGGCTGAGGTCGTGTGACACGAGAATGCACGGCTCGGAAAGATGACGCAGGTCCATCGCGTCCTTCACCTCCAGCAAATTATCGAGGACGCGTCCGGACAGATCACGCATGTCGGCCGCGCGTTCGCGGAGATATTCATCCTCCACCTGCTCCATGGCGGCAATATAACGGTCGGCAACGGTGTGAAAGGCAAAATCGGCATTGGCCTTTTTTTCGCGGATGAGTTTGATGACCTCGTCAATGACCACCCGGTCCTCCAGCATGAGGAGATGCGCGTCAAAAATGTCACCTTCCGAACCGCTCATGTTCTCGACAACGCGGCGCTGGACATCGCGGATCTGCGTATGGGTTTTTACGAGCGCCTGTTCAAAGCGCCGGATTTCCTCCGGGATCTCCAGCTCGGGAACTTCGCGGCGCGTGATGATGTGGCGGGCGCGATGGAGAACGAGCACCTTGCCGCGACAAACGCCGGCAGAAACGGCGATGCCACGGTACACTTTTTCCCCTTTAAGCTGTCCAGACATAGCTTTAAACAAGTGATAGCTTTATGGGCGCGGGGTTGCAAAGCAATTCGGTCTAAAAATCAGAAAGCCCGCTTAACCGGCGGACTTCCTGGTTAAACCGGAAAACCGAAGTTGAATCGGGACCGCGCCCGCCACGGGCGCTGTTTTCCGCGCCCTCGCGGAAAACCCGGGCGTACCGGAAGCTTCCAAGTGTTCGGAGGCATGTAGTGTTTGGCCTCTGGCCAAATCGGCCCCGGCACACCGGAAGCCTTCAAATGTTCGCGAGACCCGGGACCCGAAATCCGAGACCCGAAATTTCAGGCGCGTTCCATGTATTTTCCAGTGCGCGTATCAATCTTGATCTTCTCGCCGGTCTTGATGAACAAGGGCGCCTGAACGGAAATGCCGGTTTCCACGATGATTGCTTTTTGCACGTTGTTGGCGGAATCACCACGGATGCCTTCCGGCGCGTCGGTGACGGTGAGGATCACGCTGGACGGCAATTCAATGGTAACCGCCTTGTCATCCACGAAAGTCACGGTCACGACCCCGTTTTCCACGAGGTAATCCTTGCCTTCGCCCACGAGTTCGGGCGGGAGGGTGACGGTTTCGTAATTATCGGGGTCGGTGAAGACGTAATCCTGGCCATCTTTGTAACTATATTCCATCTTCTTGCTGATCATGGGCACTGGCTCGATTTTTTCGGTGGAGCTGAAGCGCACGTCGGAAGATTTTCCCGTACGGATGCTGCGGAGAGTGGCCTGCACGAAGGCCCGCAGGTTGCCGGGGGTGCGATGCTGCATGTCCAGGACGACCGAGACGTCGCCGTTGTAATTAATCGCCATGCCACGGCGGAGGTCGTTTGCGGTTGCCATAAAAAATAAAATGATTTCGCCGGATTATTCCAGACGTGAGCCGAAAAACTTAGCTGAAAAAGAGCCAAAGGCAAGAGGCGTTTTCGTTGAACCCGAAAACCGGAGGTGAATGGGGACCGCGCCCGCCACGGGCGCCGTTTTCCGCGCCCTCGCGGAAAACCCGGGCGCACCGGAAACTTCCAAGTGTTCGTAAGGTCTTGTTCGTAAATGACAAGGCATTTATACCGCTTCACCGCCTCTTGAAACAAAGGATGGCAACCACCCAAAAGTCCTCTTTTTTAGCCATGAATTGGAGGTGGCCGTTAATAACCTCCTCTTGACACCGCAAAATGCTGTGTGCTACAAACAGGTGACCACAATTAGAAGTGGTTTTATGCGTTGTCCCAAGTGCGGTTGCCAGGAAGATAAGGTCATTGACTCGCGAGCCTCCCGAGAAGGCGCGACCATCCGCCGACGCCGCGAGTGTCTCGGCTGCAGCCACCGGTTCACCACTTACGAGGAAGTTGAACATGAAGGACTTATGGTTGTCAAGCGGGACGGGCGGCGGGAGGAATTTTCGCGTGAAAAACTTTTATCCGGTTTGAAAAAAGCCTGCCAAAAACGGCCGGTCAGCCTGAAGGCCATGGAAGACCTTGTGGACCATATTGTTGCCGCGGTGACCGGACGCTACGAAAGCGAAGTCCCCGGCGAAGCCATCGGCAAGATGGTCATGGACGGTTTGCGGGAGATGGATGAAGTGGCGTACGTCCGGTTCGCGAGCGTGTATCGCCGGTTCGCGGAAGCCACGGATTTTGTGCAGGAAGTAAAAAAACTCGAGGCCACCAAATGATCGCATTGCAATCCGACTGCCTGATTTTTCAACTCACCAACGGCGAGAGTGTCCCCTGCTCCGCCGAAATGATCACCATCGAGATTGCGGGAAATTCTGACGGCCTCATCGCGCCCGACCTGCTGCATCACGCTGCCGCGTCCGTGTTCCATTATTTCAAGGTTGAACTGGAACGCGAGATGGTGACCGTGGGTGAATTTGCCCAGGCACTGGAGAAGGCGTTGCAAGGTCTCGGCCTGACGTTGTTTGCGGACCAGTTGGAGCCACGCCAGCCGCAGACCGCGGAAACGGATCTCGGCCTCATCGCCCAGGAATCTGCCGACAGCCTGGAGCTGTTTTTCTACCAGCGCCTGCGCAATGAATTGCGGGCCAAGCTGCAGCAGTCGCCGCGGGTGGTGCATTTCCGTGGTTTGCGCGGCTGCGCCAAGCAACTGGCCGGCGCCCAACGCTGGAGCGCGCGCTGCGAAAAAATGCAGGAGCAGATCGTGGATTATTTGCGCGAATGCCTGGTGGCCGAACCGGAACCGAAGGAATGCGCGCTCGTGGTGGATTGAGGCTAATTCCAACTCGCGTTCATCGGAATCATGAGCAAAACCCTCTTTGAAAAAATCGTCGCGCGGGAAATCCCGGCGGCGATTGTTTATGAGGATGATTCCGTGCTCGCCTTTCGCGACATCAATCCCCAGGCGCCCACGCACATCCTCATCGTACCCAAAAAGGTGATTCCGCGCATTGCCGAGGCGCAGGCGGACGACGCAAAACTGCTCGCTCATCTCCTGCTCAAGGCCGCGGAAGTGGCGGACACGGCGGGATTGAAAACCGGCGGCTACCGGCTGGTGATCAACAACGGCCCCAACGGCGGCGAAACCGTCCCGCATTTGCACTGCCACATTTTGGGCGGACGTCACATGAACTGGCCGCCGGGGTAAGAACATTCTCCTGCTGTCCGGAGGACAGAAACATGGGTAGCCATGGGTGAAACCCATGGTGAACAACCATGAGTATTTCGACCCCGGAGGGGTCGTATCTCACCACCGCCAAAGCGCCGCACGCCACGATGTAGAGCAGGCATTCCTGCCTGCTGGTTCTGGTGACTTTCCAGTCGCCAGTTCATTTATTAAAAAACCGTTTTCTCCATCCTGGCTACATTAATTGAAATTGCTTCAATTCGGTGATTTCGCGTTGCGGTTGAAAAGCTTCCTGAAAAATGCCACCACCGCCAGGACGCCGATGATGACGAACTTTTTGGCCGCCAAAATGGCGACCCAGATTACCTTGAGCAGCCCGGCCTTGGCCGCCACCGCCAAAGCACCGCCCGCCACCAGTGTGGCCAGGCCATACGTGGCAACTTTATCCACTTTGGGATCAAAATCGGCATAGCGGCTGCCTTCGTTGAAATCCACCATGCTCAGGATTTGCGGCGTCTTTTTGTCAATCTCCTGAAACTGGTCAAGGGCAGCGATGGCATCCAGCTCCAGCACGCCTTTGCGACCGAGCATGCGGATGCTGTAGTTCAAGGTGTCCTCATCCGCGCCATCCACTTTCAGATCCTTGGCCCAGTAAAGTTTGTGCGTAGCCGCGTCGTAGTGCGGCGGCGCCGCCCAGCCGACCAGGCTGAAAGTGGGATAACCCTGCGCGGCACGTTCTTTATTTTGTGCGGCCACGCTTTTTTGCATCTTTTTGAGCAGGTCATCGTAATTGATCTTGCTGGCGTCCGTGTCCTTCACATAACCGCCCTCGGAATAATCAATCGTCACCACCCAGGCATTGGAACTCAGCGGCGTCATGCCGGCCGGAATCAGGAGACCGAGCGGTTTCTGGTCCGAAGGCGGATTATGCCACAACTTCACCAGCACCGTTTCCGCATCGTCCGGCCCGAGATAACGGAATTCCGGCGGAAGGTTCAGCGTGGCGAGGCCGTCACGGAGGGTGATGGTGCCATCCCGATATTTAAGGCTCTTCAGGATTGAATCGAGCTGCGCCAATTGCGCAAGTTCATTCGTGTCAACATTGGCATCAGCGTTGGTGTCAGCCTGCGCGCGGGCCAGACCGGCAGTGGCGAGCAATCCGACCAGCAGCCAGGCGGCAAGTTTGGTTTTCATGTGGTTGTAGGTCACAGGTAGTTGGCGGCTTATGATTCCCATGGTGAGTTTCCAAATTTCACCTGGGCCGATTTTGCTGACGCAGCACAAACTTGTCGAGCGGGAATTGCGTTTGGTTGGATTTACCTGGGTTCGCCTGAAATCCTCCTCGTCCTCGTGCTCGTCCTCGTAATCGAAGCAACCCTAATCCCGATGTTCTCTGTTGTCGCTTGATTAGCCGCAAAAGAACGCAAAGACCGCAGAAAAATTGAACCGCTAATTTTCACAAATTGGCGCAATTTGGAAAGACGAAGATTTTGAACGGGAGGATGGGAAACGGAGGTGAAAGATGGCATTTTCAAGAACCACTTTGACTGTCTATTGGATCAGGCAGCATTTGCCCAGCCGTTGTTGGCCGCGGTGATGGCGTAGAAAAGGATGCTGCTGACTACTTCCATGGAAATGTTGGGCGGCAGCAAATAATTCATGCCGCCGGGACGCGCTGCCAAGTTGCGGGCTTGCTCGTGGTGCGCCTGCAATTGCTCCGCGAGCCGGCAGGCCAGGGCCAGGCCGGCCACCGGATCGCTGGTGACCAGGGAAGGAAGTTGAGTTTTCATGGGCAGGAATCAGAGGGCCGGCGCGGGATGATCTTTCTTTTTGCCGAAAATTAAACTGGCCGGCCGGGTCAGGCGCATCATGGACCGGGCGGAAATGCCCAGCCGGTTGCGGCGGGCGGGCGACGCGCCGCAGGCCTGCAAAAGCATGACCATTTTTGTCCGGCCAAACATGGCGGCGAACATGATCGGAGTCATGCCGGCGCCATTGTCCGCATCCACCTCCGCCCCATGCGCGATCAGCACCGCGGCGATTTCTCCGTAACCTTTGAACGCGACGCCGCCGAGCGGGGTCTGGCCGCGATCGTTCTGGTGGTTTGCGTCCGCTCCATATTCAAGCAACATCCGCGTGGTTTCAACTTCGCCGTGGTAGCTGGCGAGCATGAGCAACGAATTGCCTTTGGCGTCGGCGAGGTTCACCGGCAGGCCGGCACGGAGCATGGCGGCGAGATGTTTGGTCTCGCCGTGGCGCGCAAAACCCAGCGCCAGATATTGCAATTCGGTGTACCGCTTTTCCTCGGCTTCGGTGGTGATGGTTTGCATGATTTTTTGGCGGCGGTGTGGGTTGATGATCAGTTTCCGAACGCTCCGCTTTTTATGCCCAGCGCTTTGGCCACACCCTCGGCGTAACGCGGATCGGCCTTGTGGAAATGCACCAGCTGGCGTTGCACAATTTCATCGGGCACACCGGCCATCGCGGCGGCGATGTTTTTGAACAACCGTTGCTGCTGTTCGGCGGTCATCAACCGGAACAAATCTCCGGGCTGCGTGTAATCGTCGTTGCCGTCGCGGTGATTGTGCCGGCCGGCATCGCCGGAAATTTTCAAGGGCGGCTCGGTAAAACGCGCGTCTTCCTTCGGCCCGCCGAAGCTGTTCGGTTCATAGTAGGCGTTCGTGCCTTTCGGCGCGTCGAAACGCATCGGGCCGTCCGCATGATAGGCGCGCACGGCGTTCTTCGGGCGGTTGACCGGCAGCATTTCATAGTGCGTCCCAACCCGGTAACGATGCGCGTCCGCATAGGAAAAGATGCGCGCCTGGAGCATTTTATCCGGCGAGAATCCGATGCCGGGCACGATGTTCGACGGGCTGAACGCGGATTGCTCGACCTCGGCAAAATAGTTTTCCGGGTTGCGGTTCAATTCCAGGATTCCCACATCCATGAGCGGGTAGTCCTTGTGCGGCCAGACTTTCGTGAGGTCGAATGGATTCCAGCGGTAGGTTTCCGCATCCTGCTCCGGCATGATCTGGACCTGAAGTTTCCACCGGGGAAAGTCACCGCGTTCGATGGCCTCGAACAGGTCGCGTTGCGAACTTTCGCGGTCCCTGGCTACGACCGCTTCGGCCTCTTCATTCGTCATGAATTGAATGCCTTGCAGTGTCTTGAAATGGAACTTCACCCAGAAACGCTCGTTCTGCGCGTTGATGAGGCTGAACGTGTGGCTGCCGTAGCCGTTGATGTGGCGCAGGCTCCCCGGCAGTCCGCGATCCGACATAAGTATCGTCACCTGATGCAGGGACTCGGGCGAGAGCGACCAGAAATCCCACGCGGCGGTGTTGCTGCGAAGATTGGACCGGGGATGCCGCTTCTGGGTGTGAATGAAGTCCGGAAACTTCAGCGGGTCACGGATGAAAAAGACCGGCGTGTTGTTGCCAACGAGATCCCAGTTGCCCTCTTCAGTGTAAAATTTCAAGGCGAAACCGCGCACATCGCGTTCCGCATCCGCCGCGCCGCGTTCGCCGGCCACCGTGGAGAAGCGCAGCAACGCCTCCATTTTTGCGCCGGGCTTGAACACGGCGGCCTTGGAGTATTTTGTGATGTCATGGGTGATCGTCAGTGTGCCGTAAGCCGCCGTGCCTTTGGCGTGAACGGTGCGTTCCGGGATGCGTTCACGGTTCTGATGTGCGAGTTTCTCGAGCAGTTGATAATCCTGCATCAGCAGCGGGCCGCGCGGGCCGGCGGTGAGAGAGTTCTGGTTGTCGGCCACCGGGTTGCCGCCGGTGGTGGTCATGATCTCGGGTATGTTCGCCATAAATTTAATTTCAAATCTCCCGCAGTTAACCATTCCTGGAACTATTATTGAAATACTTGTTTCCTTTGATTATCATAGGTGGCACCTATTGAAATGCGCCAACCGCGATACACGGTGGCCATGGCGCGAACGCAACATTTCTCTCTCCGGGCAAGGCCGGAGGCATGAACTGCAAAATGCTTTGCCGTGGCAGTGGATCAAAATGGATCCCAGGTGAAAAAAGAACCGGAATGGCCCGCCCATTCCGGTTTTGATCCGCTCCGCGCTGACATGTCTCACCCAGTCTCCAAATCCAATCGGGCTGTTTCTTACGATTCACGCCCGGCATCATCGGCTTCTTCCGCGAGCTCCATGACGAACTTAAAGAATGCGTCATTTTGTCCAATGAAGAGGCCCATGTCGGAGAAAAAGGCAATGGTTGCCACTGCGCCGGCCAGCTTCGTGGATATGGGCCGGATCACCGAGCATGGCGGCAGGCCTTTGGCGATGAACTCGCACGGCATTGGGAAGATCTGGTTCGTGTCGTTTGGAGCGGCATTGTCCGTCCCATCGGGAGGATTGGGCAGCGCCGGGGCCAGCGGCAGTTGCGGAAACAGCTCCTGGTTGTTATTTGGATTCACGACCCGAAGCGCGTTGCCGGCTTTGTCCTGCCAGGTCTGGAAGTGCTGAATTTCGGTTCCGCCAATGGCGCCAATAATTTGGATAACCTCCGGGCTGTTCGCCTTGGGAAGCATTGATTGATACAGGCTGGAACCACCTTCCTCGACGGTTGCGAAGTGAAAGCCCGCAACATTCCCAATGAATTGGATTTCAAACCCGTTGGGGTCCAGGTTCCCGCTGGAATCAAAGGGCGACGGTAGATCGCTGTTCGGAATGCCGGGCACGTTCACCAGGTTGACCAACTGCGGGAACTGGGCGCCAAAATCCGGATTCAGTGCGCTCCGGTAACGGTTATACCAGCTTGTGTCCACGGTCAGATTCATCAAGTTGGTCAACCGTTTGGCGCTCTTGTTAGATCCCGTCGCCTGGCTGCTGGGCAGGTTGCGGAACGGTTCAAGGCTGACCGCCTGGAAACCCTTTGATTGCAGATAACCATTGATGAAGTTTGCGTGGCTGATCTCATCACGCGTGTTCAAGTTGACATACGTCGCCTCGTCGCCATCCAGAATATTCAAAGCCAGTTGATAGGATTCGTTGCCGAGCGCCAGCTCATTGTATTGCTGCCAAAGATCGGCCTCCAGAAGTTCCGCCACCGCCAAAAATCGGAGGATGGCCGCGTCACCCGCACTTAATCTGCCGTTGAAGGACCGGAAATCCGCGCGGGCGCTTGTCTGGCTGGTCAACAAGGCGCCAACCGGCATGGCCGCCGCGCCCGCCATCCCCAGGCGTTTGATGAAGGACCGCCGCCCAAGTGTGTCTTTGGACGGAATGTTATTTTCACTCATAATTAATCTTTCGTTTTCTATGTTGCGTTACTTTTCTACGATCACATATTACGTTCGTTCTAACATGTGCTGTATTATTGAGAGAAACTATTCGGGGATTTGTTCCCCCAAATTTCCTCCCGCGGTTTTTTTTGCAGTTGGGTTTGTCTCCTTCATCACCCCGCATCAACCACCCGTTTGTTTATTGTTGGAATGCTGCTTTTCATTAATTACCATAGGAATTGACTATGGAAATGCATCAATTGCGATACATGGTGGCCGTGGCGCGGACGCGAAATTTCTCGCGCGCCGCGGAGCAATGCCACGTTTCACAGCCGACCTTGAGCCAGCAGATTCAAAAACTGGAAGATGAACTGGGCGAACGTCTGTTTGACCGGATGAAGCGCGAGGCCAGACTGACCCCGCATGGTGAAGCGTTTTTGCCGCGGGCGGTAAGAATCATGGAGGAGACGGAAGCCGCGAAACGCGAGGCGTCCGAGGCGGGGAGCCTTTTGCGCGGCCGGGTAACGGTGGGGGTGCTTCCGACGATCGCGCCATATCTGCTGCCGGACGTCATGGCCGCTTTCTCTGAAAAATTTCCCGGGGTGCAAATGGTGGTACAAGAGGACATGACCGCCCGTTTGCTCAAGCTGACGCTGGGCTGTGAGATTGATTTTGCACTGGTGAGCCTGCCCATCCGGGAGGGGCGGCTGGAAGTACGGAAACTATTTTCAGAAGAATCGCTTCTGGCCCTCCCACCGGGTCATCGCCTCAAGCGCAAGCGGACGGTGACAACCGGGGATCTGACAGGCGAACGGCTCATCGTCATGCAGGAAGGCCACTGTCTTGGGGACCAGGTGTTGGGTTTTTGCGACCGGCACGACTTGCATCATCACATCAGTTTTCGCAGCGCGCAACTGGAGACGGTCCAATCACTTGTGCGCGCCGGTTTGGGAATTTCGCTCATCCCCGCCATGGCGGTACAACGCGACCCTCGCGATGCGCTGCTATATCGCTCGCTGTGCTCGCCTAAACCGGGCCGGCAGATTGTCGTCGTATGGCCGAAACAACGTCCACCCGGACGGGCGGCCGATGAGTTTTTGAAGATGCTGCCGACGTCCTTCAAAAGATCTTTGCACTGACTTGAATGCAAGATTGCGTCAAAGGCGGCATATCTACGGCTCGCTCTTCCGCTATCGGTCTTGAATTGTTAAGGCTTGACCGTTTCGCCTGTGGCAAAATCTTGAACAAATTCCATCAGTTCTTTCTTGTTCAAGTCCGAAACCGCCCAAAAAGTCATGTCCGCCTCTGACCAGTGGATCACATTGTAACCTTGGATGGGCGCGAATGAGGCGGGTTTTGAGCTGGTTTCATTTGCGGGCCAGATGAAAAGATTGATGAAATGCAATTTGCGTTGAAAAACGAGCGCAGCCACGCTGCGTCCGTCCAGATAATCCAGTCTGCCGCCGATGAGGGGAAATTCTTGTGCCGCCAGGTCTTTGACCGGTGGCGAGAAATCAAGTTTGCCGTTGAACCAGGGCTTGACGGTGTGTTGGTCGGTTGACACCACGTCCAGCACATGGTTTGCCATCAACGAACGAACATGACTGGAAACAATTTCCTGCGTGAGCCGTTGCTCCGCCGAGGGGCGGGTCAGTGTCACGGTAAATAGCAGCGCAAGACACGCAGTGGCAATGCTGGTTGTCGTGGCGGTCAGCCAGTTCCAGTCCCAGGAACCCCACCAGGATTTTGTTTCAACTTGCGAACGCAATTCAGCCTTCACGCGCCGGCGCAGTTCTGGCGGTGCAGTGAAGTAAAGCGGATCCAGCTTCAACGATTTTCTTAAAGCCTGCAGGTTGCGCCACGCGAGCGCGCATGCGGGGCATTCATTAATATGCTTTTCCAGCTCCGGAATTCCGGCGGCCTCCAGTTCACCGTCAACATAGGGCTCAATGAGCAGTTTGGCTTGCTGACAGTTCATTTTTGGACTCCTGGTGTGAACTCGCCGGCGAGGCTTTTTTGCAATTGTTTCCGCGCGCGCGCAAGGCGCGACATGACCGTGCCGATGGGCACATCGGACAGGTCGGCAATTTCTTTGTAACTGAATCCTTCCATCTCGCGTAAAATAACAACTTCCCGGAACTCAACCGGCAATTCGGCGATGGCGCGCTGAACGGTTTTCGCGTCCGCGATCCGCAAATTGATTGTTTCCGCGTTCGCGGAAACGTCCTCTACTGCCATCGCTTCGTCGTCCAGTTCGCCGGCAATTTCCGGCGGCCGATTTTTTTTCAGCCAGTTGTAAAATGTATTGCGGACAATGGTGAGCAGCCACGCGCGGGGGTTTTCACCGCGAAAACTTCCGAAGAACTTGAACGCGCGCAGGCAGGCTTCCTGCGCCACATCCTGCGCGTCACAATCGTTGCCGGCCAGCCAGCGCGCGAGGTTGTAGGCCGCATCCAGGTGCGGCAGCACCGTTTGCTCAAACAATTTCGATCTGTCGCGTTCGTCCACCGGATTTATTTTCCGCCCACACCGTCACATAGCAAGACCATTCTTCACTGGATTTTATTCCCGAAGGACTGGTTATTCTCCAGGAATAATTGCTGCGCACGCATGGTCTGGATGTTCGTCACATGAAAAAAAACATTAAATTTACGGCTTGGACTACGGAAAGATTTGCTCCCGAAATAATTTTTATTTCCGCGGGCAAATTCCGGCTGCGTACAGTTGGAACAGCAAACAGACTCAAGGTTTATGAAAAACAAACAAAACGAAGTCACGGACATTCGCCATTGGTCAGCGGAAGCTGAACAAAAGGCATTTGACAGTCATATTGAACAAACGCTGAAAAAGAATAAATGCACCATGGTCGCGCGCGAAACCGGCCAGCCAGCGGACGCCCGGCCCCGTCGTCATGAACATTCTGTGCTTCAAAATATTCCACGCCAGGGGCGGGCCTGCCTCGGCTGCCCGTTCTGGTTGGGTTGTTCTCACTCTGTTATTTTGGCTTGATCGCCCTTCTGCCGTGTCAGGAATTTTAAGTCTGCGGGAATAATAAACTGACTTATCCGGTATATATAGATATAAGATCAATCTAAAAATCATTTAAAGTTGCGAGTTGCCACCGTCAACAAGTTAAAAGCATGAAACTGGATCCAATGTTAGCCATATTCAACCTGGGCGGCACAGAACTCGTTTTGATTCTCGCTGTCGCGTTACTCGTTTTCGGCGGCAAAAAGTTGCCTGAACTGGCCAGGGGCCTGGGCCAGGGAATCAAGGAGTTTAAGCAGGCAACCGGTAACGTTTTAGAAAAGGTTCATGAGTCACATATGAAATAGGATGCTGCCCGGCCTGGGTGAATGGACAAAAATTTATGATATCCCTCATTCTTTATGCTCTGATGATTTTCACTCTGGTCTGCTGGATTGCAGGATGGTGTCTCTGGCATGTATATCTGGCCTTCAGCCGGTTTTTAAAAACCCACAAAACCCACAATCACAAACGACCGGCTTGAAAATTTATGCCCCGCGCTATTTCGTACAAGTGGGTGATTCTGTCGCGCAAGCGGCGGAGAGGTCCGCCTGCGCCTCAATGACAGATATGTCCCGCGCGGCGATGTGGGAAGGGAACGTCGCAAATCTGCGGAGGGTAATGAAAATCGAAATTCCGACCGGTTATCAGGATGAAACTGGCTTCCATATACTATGAATAGAAATGCTTATCCGAAATCAAACAAGTTCCCGGTCCATCCTCGCCAGGCAAACTCCGGCAGCTTCTGCCCGGGCATGACCAATCCTGCCATTCATCCGGCACGCGGGTTGATGATCTGCCTTGGATGGCTGCGTTTGTATCAAACCGTCCTTTCGAATAAATCCAGAACCAGCCACGCCAGGGGTTTTTCACGTTGATACCTGCTCTTGGCGTGTTCGCTTCTCCAACCACCTCATGAAATGCTCCGTGAAAAACCGCAGAATTGGCAAGTCGGACGAGAAACAAATGGTGGGTTTCACATCAGGGGAACACCTCGGAGTCCAGGAACAAATCGAGCGGCGTGCGCGCGAGCTTTGGTTTAGGGGAGGATGTCGCCACGGCACCGCTTTAAACGATTGGATCCAGGCCGAACGTGAAGTTTTGGAGCGTTTCATACTGGCTTGTGCCCGGCGACACTCGTTGCCGCAATCTTTGGTTGGCGTCGCACGGAGTAAACCAGAGACCCGGATTCAGAAACGTGGGCGAACTATTACGGCAAGGCATCTACCATCAGCATCCGCATTGGCCACTTTCCCATTATGAATAACATGTTCGACAAGAATATAACCAGTCCGTATTCGGCAAAAAGAATGACCAAGCCGGTCAATTTCTATTGTGCCGCCCCGTCTGCGCAATCGGTTTATATGGCAGGTGATTTCAATTGGTGGAATCCGACTTCTCATCCCATGCGCCGCCGCGAGGATGGCTGGTGGTTCATTGAGGTGCAACTCACCCACGGCCACCACCAATATCGGTTCCTGGTGGACGGCAAGCCGGTTCTCGATCCGAAGAGTACAGGCATTGCCCGTAATGAGCGTAACGAGGAGGTTTCTCTCGTGGCAGTGAGCTGATCGCCCGTCTCTGGTGCGTAAAAAAATATCGCATTTGCACTGACATTATAAACATATGAAAATCGTTAACCGTTTCGGGAATGCCTTGCTGGTCCAACGGACCGACGGCAAACATGAACTGGTCGGGGGAAGCGATAATGATTACATCGCCGCCAAGGAATGGGTTTCACTTTTTGCTCACACGATTGTTTTCACTCGATCGGCTAAACGACCGCTGCAACAGGAGTCTTTGTCACCCGGCCCGGTTAAATGAGACGCTAACTATCTTGAAGTGGATGATTACCTCGCCGTTCTCGACCAGGCAAAATCCCGCAGTTCAAAATCGAAAGCCGCAAGTCAAATGCCATGGCAGGCAATGCAAACCACCGGCCTTGGGCAAACGGGTGGCCGAAATTACCCGATGAAGAAGAAAACCCGTTTTGCCATGGTTGTCTTGAGTCTTGCCTTGCCTGGCGCAATCACGATCATTTTTCACCAAACTGGGGCAACCGGTAGAGGCGCCGCGCCAGCCGACGTGCCCGTTATTCCCAATGAATTTAAATACACCAATCGGCTGATTGGCTCGAAGTCGCCTTACCTTTTGTTGCACGCGCACAATCCGGTGGATTGGTATCCGTGGGGCGAAGAGGCGTTTGCGAAGGCGCGCAAGGAAAACAAGCCCATTTTTCTGTCGGTCGGTTATTCCACCTGCCACTGGTGTCACGTCATGGCGCACGAGTCGTTTGAGAATCCGCAAATCGCCAAAATCCTGAACGGCAATTTTGTCTGCATCAAAGTGGATCGCGAGGAACGTCCAGATGTGGATGGCGTTTACATGACATTCGTACAGGCAACCACGGGCGGCGGCGGCTGGCCGATGAGTGTTTGGCTCACGCCGGATTTAAAACCGTTTTTTGGCGGCTCTTACTATCCGCCGGAAGAATTTGCGCCGTTGCTGGAAAAAATCGCGGCGGGCTGGCACACGGACCACGACAAGATCCTGGCATCCGGTGATGCGATGGTCAGCCAGTTAAAACAATTTACTGAAACATCGCATCCGGCCAGTTCCGGGTTGGGAAAAGCGCTGCTCAACCAGGCCTACGACCAGATTAAATCCAGCTACGAGCCGGGCTATGGCGGTTTCGGCGGCGCTCCCAAGTTCCCGCGCCCCGTCGCGTTGAATTTCATGCTGCGTTACTATGCGCAGACTGGAACCAGGGATGCGCTCGACATGTCCCTGTTCACGCTTCGGAAGCTGGCCGATGGCGGGATTCACGATCACATCGGCGGCGGTTTTCACCGTTACTCCACAGACAACCGCTGGCATGTCCCTCACTTTGAGAAGATGCTTTACGATCAGGCGCAGTTGGCCTGCTCTTATCTCGACGCTTACCAGATCACACACGATAAACTTTACGCCGGCGTTGCGCGCGACATCCTCGCCTGCGTCCAGCGCGACCTGACAGGCGGTCAAGGCCAGTTCTATTCCGCAGAAGATGCTGACAGTTCGTTGCCGGGAAAACCGGCAGCTCATGTCGAAGGCGCGTATTATGTTTGGGATGAAAAAGAGATCATCATGGTGTTGGGCAACGAGTCTGCCGGAATCTTCAATTACTGCTACGGCATCGAAAAGGCCGGCAATGTGGACAACGATCCGCGGGATGAATTCCCAAACAAAAATGTTTTGATCGTCTCTCATTCGCTCGAAGAGACGGCGAAAAAGTTTGCTAAATCGCCGGATGAGATTCAAGTGATTCTGGCTGATGCCCGGCAAAAGCTGTTCGCTGTTCGCGCCCAACGCCCGCAGCCGCAGCTGGACGACAAGGCCATTACGGCCTGGAATGGATTGATGATCTCCGCCTATGCGCGCGCCTATCAGGTGCTCGGCGATCCACAGTATCTCCTGGCAGCCACGAAGTCCGCGCAGTTTGTAAAAACGAAGCTGTATGATGCCAGCACCGGCAGGCTTGTTCGCCGGTATCGCGCCGGCGAAGCGACCATTGACGGATTTGCGGATGATTACGCATTTTTTATTCAGGGGTTGCTCGACCTCTACGAAGCTTCCTTTGACATCAACGACCTCGCCTGGGCGTTTCACTTGCAGAAAAGACAAAACGAACTTTTCTGGGATAAAGACCAGGCTGGCTATTTCAGCACGGCAGGCCAGGACCCGAATATTTTGTTGCGCCTTAAGGAAGATTACGACGGCGCTGAACCTTCACCCAATTCCGTTTCAGCCTTGAACCTCCTGCGTCTCTCCCAGATGCTGGATGATAAACCATTTCGAGAAATGGCCGACAAGACATTCTCCGCTTTTGGCCAGCGCCTGCAAGAAACACCAGGAGCCCTGCCGCAAATGCTCGTGGCGCTGGATTTCAGCCTGGGGGAGCCGAAACAGATTGTCATCGCGGGCAGGCCGGACGCCGCCGACACCCAGGCGATACGTCACGCCGTCAACGAACAGTTCATACCCAACAAAATCGTCCTGCTGGCCGACGGTGGCGAAGGGCAGGCATTTCTCGCCAAACATCTCGAATTCATTCAGGGTGTGCAAACCGTGGGTGGCCATGCGACCACTTTTGTATGCGAAAATTATGCCTGCCAGTTGCCGGCCACGAATCTTGAAGCAATGGTGAAATTGCTTGCGCCAAAGATTGGCCTTATACCCTAGACGGCCGCTCTTTGTCATTTGGCATGCGCGGAACTCCGATTCATCTGGGATAGTGTTTTCAGACAGATTTTTGCTTCCCGTGCCAGCGCCTTCCGCTCTGTGCTGCTTAGACCACGCGGGTCAAAACGATGGCCATAGTGCAACCGCAAGAGTTCCTCCAACGGCTTCCGCAAATCGGCCAGCGCAGGGTCGGCCAGCGCCCGCGCCAGCCAGTCGGAAAGGGTCTCGCCGGGATCGCGTGGTACGCCGCGTTTGACGAGTTTGCTTTCAAACCGATAAAATTCCGAATCCAGTCCTGGCCATGAAACCGGCGCGAAAGCTGTTGTGGTTTTTTTCTGCAGCCTGTGCTTGCGCCCGCGGCGAAAAACCATTTGAAACAGCAACCAGGCCATCACTGGAATCAACGCCCACAAAATGAATTGGCGTGAATTTGTCTGGCTTCGCCAGAATGCAAACTGGGCGGCTTTGAACCGGACCCAGGACCAGAAATCCGAAAACCATTGCAGGAATGAAGCGCGTTGCCCTTCAATCGCGACCCATGAAGCCGGCGTGGTGTCGAAGTCCTTCCACGCATTGGCCGGTTGATCCCAAACGAGGCACCAAGCGTGCGCATCACGCTCGCGCACGACAAAGCCGCGCCCGGAATTCTCATGAACGTAATAACCGACGGCATAGCGCGCGGGAATCCCCAGCTTTCGCAGCAGTAAAACAGTGGCCGTGGCAAAATATTCGCAGTGGCCACTGCGGCTGTCCAAAAGAAACCGGCCCAAAGGGGTTCCATTTGTGTATGTCAGCCGGTCCGGTCCCAGCCAGGTGCTGTAAACAAATTTACTGGAAAAAAATTGCCGGACGGCCGCCTCTATCTGCGCATCGTTGGTGCCGGATATTTTCATTTCTGAAATTACGCGGTCGAGCGCCGGAACCTCATTGGCCGGCACGGAATTATCCGAATTTGTATCTGGTGGAGAATCAATGGTTGCGCCGGGATCATAGAGTGCGTCAAACCTCATCAGGCTCTCCTGGCCGGTGGCCAGAACGGCCCCCGTTTTGCTTTTCTTCAAGGTCAATGCCGGAAGATTCTCCAGCCGCCGGCTGCCCGCCGGCAGTGGCAGCAATCCTTCCGGATCGCCGGTATCCAGCGAACGTCCTTCGAGGTAGCAGGCGATATTGACCGCCAGGGCATTGGTTTTTTCTGGCAATAAATCCCAGTTGCCGCTGTTGAAATTTTGTAAAACATCCGTGAAATCCCCGGGTGAACCGCCGGCATGCCAATTTTGTGAATGGTAACTGCGATAGCTTGCCTCCCGCAGATAGGCTGGCGGGGGACCGCCGTGTTTGGGCATGAGCCGGATGACAATCCGGGCGGATAATTTCAGATTGCCGATTTCACCGATGGCGGTAACGCCATGGGATGCATCGGTTCGTTGTTTGTAAAACCGTGCCATCCATTGGGTATTGTAACCTTCAACCAAACGTTGCGCCTGGCCGATTCCGTATTGGCCGCAAAATCCAATTCCGGCTGAGACCATGATCAGGCATAACCACACGGAAATTCCAAACTGGCGGGAACGAAGCGGCCACAGCGCCCACGCCAGCAGAACACTTTGCCCCCAAAAATAACCGTTCGTCCCTGGATTGGCATGAAAACTTGCGGAAAAAACGCAGACAATGAAATACGGGTAGGAGATGTTTACGCTGAAACCGGCTGGCGCTTCGCCGTTTTTTTGATCCTGTCGCGAGCGCCAGCGCGAAACCAGCGAGATCGCCGTCAGTGGAATTTTTTCGCGGGTGCTGAATGTTTGTGCCGCGACAAACACGAATAAAAACATCGGCTGCCATTGCAAAAACGAGGCGGAGGTGCGCAGGCTGGAAATTTCCATGGCTCCTTCCGCAGCCGGCGATCCATGAAAAACCGCGCCGGTTTCCGGCGCGGCGGTAAAAACGTAAAGCATGGTTGCCAGCGTGAACAACGTGCAAAAATTCACGATGCGACGGAAGTCCGTGTCTGACAATTCAAGCCGCACCTTGATAAATCGCGCGCTTTCCAGCACCACGCCCATGGCTGCGCCGAAGATCAAAAAGCCTGACTGCCAGCCCCAGAAAAGCAGCACGGCCAGCATCAGGAGCGGCGGGGGTTTCCCGCCGCGCGTTTTGGGAACAGGAGCGGTTCCGGTCATCGTAATTTCGCCAGTTGTTCCGCGATGTTCCCAATCTCCAGAACGTGAAAACATTCCGGCTGGTCACGCAATGGGCCGGCGTCCAGTTTGATTTGTCCCGGTTGCCTGATGACCAGCACCAGGAGCGCCACGCCGGGCCGGCGCAGCTTTTCCGCGAATTTTTTTCGGGCTTCGTCCCATTTCAGAAAAACACAGATGCAGCCGTTGACGGCCAAAATATGATTGAGCACCAGGCGTTCAAGCGTCTCGAATGGTTTGTCGGCACAATGGCGCGCTGAAGCGAGGATTTTCAGCATCTCATCCACCTGGCCACGACCACGACCGGCGGTGAATCCAAAGGACTGGTGGTTGACAAAAAGGAGATCGAGCAGCGATTCCTGCGTCAGCACCGTGCAGGCAAACGAGGCCGCGACGGAAACGGCCTCCTCAAAAATTTCACTGTGTGGCTCATTGTCAAAGGTGTCAAGGACCAGGGCGTGCCGCATAAAAGATTCGTCTTCATACTCCTTCACCACCGGCCGGCCAGTTTTAGCCCAAGTCCGCCAGTGAACATGCCGCAACGGGTCGCCCTGACGATATTCGCGCAGTGCTGCAAACTCCCCGTCGCGACCAGCGTTTGCCGCCGGCGCCACGCCGCCTTCCTGGAAACGCAGCGCGCCCGGCAACGTGATGGGTGGAACCGGATAACGCTTGGGCAAAATCAAAACCGTTTGCGCCGCGGGAACTTTGGTGAATGAACGGAACAATCCGAACGGATCAGGCCGCGCCAGGATCACGCTGTTGAAACGAAGGGTTCCGCGTCGCAAAGGCAATATTTCCACCGGTATTTCTGCTTCGTGGTGCGCCGGCAACGCTGGAACTTCCACCGCCTTTGCCACCATGATCCGGAACGGGCTTTTTCGCCGCCGCTGACCGGGCCGAAATGGGCGGACCCGCCGGCTTTCGGCCTGGTGGAATGCCAGCCATTCAGGAAAGGCCGGCGGGGGATTGGCGGGGTCTTCGAGCAACATCAGGCCGGCTTGATTTTTTGCCGTCAGATTTTTTATCGCAACCCGATAGTGCAACGCCTGCCCGGCGGTGCCGATGCGCGGGAGAAACCGGGTGGCGGAAAATTTTGAGCGAAAGGACAAACTGCCGCCGAAGGACAGCAGCAGCAAGCCCAGCAACGACGTGAAAGACTGATAGGTTACGGTATTCGCGATATCCACCTCCGCCGCGCCGGTGATGATGATGCCGCCTGCCACGCACAGTCCCGCCGGGGTAAACCGCCGCCGCGACCAATGCCACAAACCATTGGCAGCGCGGCCGCCCCAGTAAAATAGTTTATTGATCAGGATCAAGGCGCGGGGACTTGCGCCCATCCTCTCGCGTGCGAGGCCAGGCAGCCAAAAAAATCATGCATTTCCTGAAACCAAGACCGTTCAGCCCGTGCGTTTATTCCCCGGCGTTTTTATGCCGGAGCCATTACCGGCCCTTTCGGGACCGGCAGGGGGAAAGATTTTGAATGGCAAAAAATAAGATTTTTTTGGGAATATTTTGAAATTTGAAATTTCACCGGCCGCGTCCTAGGTTCAACCGCATGACGATGGTTGAACAATTGCCGGCACTCCACGAAACGATTTTTGAAATGATGCTCAAAGCGCGATGGGTGAAGTTTTACACCTTTACCGACGGTGGCGGCTGCCGGCTGGCCTGGACCACTGGCGGGGCGCAGCGGGCGATGATTCTAAAAGCCATCATCCTGTCATACGATCTTTACGATGAAGATTATGCCCCGGTGGCCTTCACCATCATGTCGCGCAGCGGTGATTTAAATGGCATGGCGGAGACGGCTCATCCTGAGTTGCTTGCCTTCTGGCGGGATTGCTGCGATGAAATCGGCCTCAAGTCGCTTATGGATGATTGCCTGGCATTTGTTCAAATCGTTTGCCATTTCCATCAAAACACGTGAGCCGATGAGCGGCGGTGGACCTTTTTTGGGGGGAATGTGATCTTCAGGGAATATTCATCTGCTTTTTTGTGTCTATTGCGTAGGTCTGTTTGCACAGGCCTCAAAAAGTGATGTTTAAACCTGCGGCCAGTCTCCTGCTGGGCACAATGTTCGTTCTGATCGGCGCCGTCAATGTCTGGCTCATTTTGCAGGCTTCGGCGCGGGTGAAGCATGCCCGGGCCAGCGCGCGCCTGATCGCGGCGCACCGGATCGGCGGCTATGTGTTTATCCTGCTGTTCTGCGTCATGGGGTATTTTATGATCGGCCGGATACGTGACAGTTCCGGCAGTATTTCAGCGGGGACCACGATCCACATGGCGGTGGCGATGTTGCTGACGCCACTGATATTCGTGAAGGTCCTGATCGCGCGCTATTACAAAAGTTATTATTCATTCCTGCTGCCGATCGGGCTGTTGATCTTTGTCCTGTCATTCGTGCTGGTGGCCATCGCCGCCGGGCCGTATCTGGCGCGCAATCCCAATATCCGCAATGTTTCGCTGGAAGAAATCAATCTCACGAACGCCACGGTGGATCTCACGCAGGCGGCGGCCACGATGCAGGAGCGCTGTTCAAAATGTCACAATCTCGAGCGCGTGGTTTCTGCCCGCAAGGATGCTCGCGGATGGCTGGCCACGGTGAACCGGATGCGTCAGTTGCCGGCGTCGGGCATCTCGGAAGAGGATGTGAAAACGATCGTCTTGTTTCTGGCATCACAAAAGACGCCGGAACAATCCGATCCGCAAGCAAGCCTGGCGGTGGGCCGGGCACTCGTGAATTCGCGATGCGCCGCGTGTCACAGTCTGGACCGCGTCTATAAAACGGCGCAAAGCCCGGCCAAATGGCGGGAGACGGTCAACAAGATGGTAAATGAAGCCCAAACGGATGGGAATGCGGGCATTTTTCATCCGGGAGAGGACCAGCAGATCGTAGAATTTTTGGCGAAGACGCAAACGCCGGAGGCCGTGGGCCAAAGGCAGGCGCAAGCGAGCATGGCGGCATCCAACGGAATAAGCCTGGTCAAACCCGAAGCTGGCACAGTCTTTCAGCCGGTGACCGAAAATGGCGGCCTCAATTACCAAACCGCCCTCTTTATTTTTGCCGGCTGTTTGGGAGCGGTGGTGATGGTGGTCCGGCGGCCGGGAAAAATTCCGGTTGCTTCATCC
>Ga0206928_1032_pt1 | contig 40915 bp, 39 predicted proteins | sample Alteio_BWOrgHeat_21_FD_152941 | JGI IMG/M metagenome (GOLD analysis project Ga0206928, IMG submission 152941) | Enriched cells from forest soil in Barre Woods Harvard Forest LTER site, Petersham, Massachusetts, United States -... | ecosystem: Environmental > Terrestrial > Soil > Temperate forest >... | reverse complement strand
AGTTGATGGCGATAAAGGTCTTGTTGGCGCGCGAACCATTTTGATAAATCGCGCTTGCGACCAATTCCTTACCGGTGCCGCTTTCGCCGGTGATCAGAATGGTCGTATTGGTCGGCGCGACCTGACCGACGAGTTTATAAACCTGCTGCATCGCCGGCGAATTACCCACGATGGTCTGGCGCGCTTCCTCAGGATTGAGCTTCGTGGGAAACGCCACAATCTGTTGCATCGCGCGCGCGGTGGACAGCGCCTCGGAAAGCAAATCCTTGAGGCGCAGAATATCAAACGGCTTGAGCACGTAATCGTAGGCACCGAGTTTCATCGCCTCGATGGCGGTTTGCGAGGTTCCGTAGGCGGTCATCATGATCACCACCTGCTTGGGATTCATCTGCCGCAGTTCCTTGAGAGTATCGAGTCCGCTTTGCTGTCCCATGCGGATGTCCATGACAATCAGGTCGGGACGCGATTTGCGGGCTATCTGGATGCCTTCGCTGCCCGACTCTGCGCTCACGATGGTGAGTGGCTCCTTTTCCAAAAGACGGCGAAAGGAATAATGGACATCCTTCTCATCGTCGATGATGAGAATCGTCTGGCGGCTGTCGCTTGAAGGTTGAACCCGATCCATGGGAGTAGCGGAACGAGGCTGGCGCGAGGGGACGGAACCGCGTGCGCCAGTGATCATAGGCTTATATTATATCGGACGTCCAACTGCTGAGATAAATGGTTTTAGTTCCTTCACCAGCTTCGCGTAAAGACCGAAATCGACCTGCTGCTGGCCATCGCTCCAGGCCTCAGCCGGGTTCGGGTGAACCTCGATCAAAAGACCATCGGCATTGAGCGCAACCGCTGCCTTGCACAACTCTAAAACGAGATCGGCGCGACCGCAACCCTGGCTCGGATCGATAATCACCGGCAGATGCGATTCCTGTTTCACAATCGCCGTGGCTGCGAGGTCGAGGGTGTTGCGCGTGTAGGTCTCAAAGGTGCGGATACCGCGCTCGCAAAGCAGCACATTCGGATTGCCGTTGGCTAAAACATATTCAGATGCCAACAGCCATTCCTCGATTTTCATGCTCATGCCGCGCTTGAGCAGGATCGTCTTGCCGCTGCGGGCCGCCTCAGTGATAAGGGAGAAATTTTGGCAGTTACGCGCGCCAATTTGCAGGATGTCGGAATGGGCGGCGACCAACTCGACGTCCCGTTCGGAAAGAACCTCGGTCACAATGCCCAAGTCATATTCCTTTGCCGCCTGGGAGAGCAGGCGCAGGCCTTCCTTGGCCAGGCCCTGGAACTCGTAAGGGGACGTGCGCGGTTTAAACGCGCCACCCCGCAGAAATGTGGCACCCTGCGCCTTGACCGCCTTCGCGGTGGACATGAGTTGTTCCTCACTTTCGACCGAACAGGGTCCCGCCATGAAACAAAACTTTTTACCCGCGCCGATTTCCTGCCCGTGGACTTTCACGATGGTATCGCCGCCCTTCTTGGCTTCACGACTCGCAAGTTTGTAGCGTTTCTGGACGCGATGGACGTGCTCAACCTGTGGCCAGGAAGCGAGAGTCTCCAGCGACTGGTGGGTGTTCTCATCGCCAATCGCGGCAATGACGGTCTGCACCTTGCCGTGAATGGGGCGGGGTTCGTAGCCGAGCTTCGCCACTTCGGCAATGACTTTTTCGACTTCTTCTAATGGTAGGTTGGGTTTCAAAACAACGATCATAATTGAACCGGAATGGTGTAATTCCGGAAAGTTAGGTGTAGGTCACACCGCGCCCGGAAGCAATGGCAAAGTGACCTGCGGACATTGCTTTCAAATCGATGGTTTGGATTCCGAATCCGGCAGACTTCTCACGGAATCCAAGTTGAAGTCATGAAGGGAATCACCCTTCTCCTTTTTGTCGCGGGAAATATCCGTCAGGGCTCCGATATCGACTTTATCTTTTTCGCGGGTTGATCCCTTCTTGGTTTCAATCAAGGCTTCAGCTCTCAAAAAAGGAATCGGGGTACCCGACTTTAAGGCATGGTGATCTATCCAAGGCAGGAAATCGACCAAAGTCTTGCCATTCATGCGAACGAATAGGTCGAGGTTAAAATCTTCCTGGATGCGTACGGCTCCAGGTTCATCGGTCAAGTCTGGCGCCGTAAGCCCTCCTCCATAACCTTCGCCAAAATCTTTTAGGCATCGGGCCAGGCGAGCTATATTATCCGGGGAATTATCGACGAGAACGTCAACATCGTCCGTGGTGCGGACGAAACCGTTGAGGCAAACCGCCAAGCCGCCTACTAGGGCGAACTTAACTTGCTCTTTGACGAGGGCGTCCAATAATTCTTCGTACGAGGTGATCATCTTGGGGTCGATGGATTCCCAACCGGTCCAATTCCACATTCAAACGGCGCACTCGTTCAAAAACAGTCAGGTCACGCGGCCTGCCAAATGTTTTGCGAATCATTTCCGTTTGCATACTTTTGCCAAGATAGCCTCTCCCATAGCCCAAGGAAAGCTATCCTTAACGCCAGAAGATATTCTCAAAAGGAAACTACCTTTCTAATAGATATAAGTTTTCACGGTTTTCAGTAGCAAAGTGGCATGGGCCTTGTTAATTAAAATGCCATGCCTGTCACATCACCCGGCCTTAAAGGGATTGTCGCCGCCACCACGCGCCTCAGCGACGTCCTGGGAGATGAGGGCATTCTCCTCTACGCCGGGTACGATATCAATGAACTGGCCGGGAAGGTAAGTTACGAGGAAGTCGTTTTCCTCCTCTGGCACGAACGCCTGCCCAATAAGACGGAACTGGCAAAGCTCAAGGCCGATCTGCGCGCCGCCCGCACCCTGCCGCCGCCCGTGCTCGAATTTTTGAGACATGCCCCCAAGGACGCCAACCCGATGGACGTCCTGCGCACGGGCGTCTCAATGCTGGGTCTTTATGACCACGCACCTGTGGGACCGCAGACGCCGGAACAACTTCTTCCCCGCGCCATTTCATTAACCGCAAAAGTCAGCGTGATCGTCGCTTATTTCCATCGTTCACGCCAGGGCAAGGACTTGCCCCCTATTCGCACCGACCTCGATGAAGCGGCCCATTTTCTCTATCTTCTTTCAAGTGAAACGCCCGGGCCTGAAGCGGTCAAGACGCTCGACCTCGCCTATGTCCTCCACGCTGATCACGGCTTCAATGCCTCGACCTTTTCCGCGCTGGTAACGATCTCCACGCTTTCCGACATCTATTCCGCAGTCACCACCGCCATCGGTTCGCTAAAGGGACCGCTGCACGGCGGCGCCAATGAAGCGGTCATTCACATGCTCCAGGAAATTGGCAGCCCGGACAAAGTCGATGCCTGGGTGCACGACAAGCTGGCCAAAAAAGAAAAAATCATGGGCATGGGCCACGCGGTTTACAAGGTGCTCGATCCTCGCGCCCCCCATCTCAAGGCAATGGCGGTCAAGCTCAGCCAGGAACTTGGGGAAACCAAGTGGATCGAAATGAGCGAGCGCATCGCCGAGATCGTCAAGAAGGAGAAGAACCTCAACGCCAACGTCGATTTCTACTCCGCCACGGTCTATTACAGCCTCGGCATCCCCACCGACCTCTTCACTCCGATTTTCGCCATCGCCCGCACCTCGGGATGGACCGCCCACATCATCGAGCAACTCAAGGATAACAAGATTTTCCGTCCCAGCAGCGAGTACGTCGGATACCCGGTCGGCAAAATGGTTGTGCCCCTCGATCAGCGGTAGTGTATCAATTTGCCGAAAATTACCGAACCGTCATTCCGAGCGAAGTCGAGGAATCGGTATTGCTCCCAGATAGAGTCTTTTCAAACTGATTCCTCAACTTCACCTCGGGTAAACATGTTGGCTGGTCACGATCTTTCGACTTGGTTCCGTTCGGAATGACAGCATGGTTTACGAGTAAGCGTGACCGCCGCTAAAACAATCGGTCTAATTAAGACATTCCCCGATCAGCGGTAAAGTGGCTGGGAGAACTGGTTTCGTTCTTGGAAAAATGCAGGATGGGCAGATCATTCACCAGTTGATTTGTCCCTTAACCCAGAACATGATCGACTTGTAATGTCGCTCCTGGCCAGTTCATGATAAATTAGATCATCTGGAATCCCCATGAAGATACTTGTTCTTGAAGATGACGCCAAAATCGCCTCCTTTGTGGCGAAAGGTTTACGCGAGGCTGCTTACGACGTCGATATCAGCGCCAATGGCGAAGAAGGCTGCGAACTCGCCCGTAAAAATCCCTACGACGCCGCCATTGTCGATCTCATGCTGCCCAAGCTCGACGGCCTGAGCGTGATCGAAAAATGGCGTGCGGAGCAGATCAAGCTGCCCGTTCTCATCCTTAGCGCCAAGCGTTCGCTCGATGACCGCGTCAAGGGCCTGCAACGCGGCGGCGATGATTATCTCACGAAACCGTTTTCCTTCGCCGAGTTGCTCGCACGATTGCAGGCGCTGATTCGTCGCTCCGGTTCTGCGGCCATTGTCACGAGTCTCACCTTTGCCGATCTCAAGATGGATCTCCTGACCCGCGAAGTCTGGCGTGGCTCGACCAAGATCGAACTCCAGGCCCGGGAATTCCTCCTGCTCGAATATCTCCTGCGCAATCAGGACAAGGTCGTCTCCAAGACAATGATTCTCGAGCATGTCTGGAATTATCATTTTGATCCGCAAACCAACGTCGTCGATGTGCTCGTCTGCCGCCTGCGCAACAAAATCGACCGTGATTTCGAACCCAAGCTGATTCACACGCTGCGCGGTGCGGGCTACAGCCTGCGCCTGCCTTAGAAAGGAAAAGGGGAAATCGCGGACCAATGTCCTTCCAATTTCATCCTTTTTCCCTCTACCCTTTCTAATGCTCGCTCCTCATAAAGCGATTGAGCCTCCCCGCGAGACGGAAAAAAAGATCGCCCGGCGCTCCCTGGTTCAGCCACTCGGTTTCAGCATCCGTCTCAATCTCTGGTACACCAGTTTTTTCATCGTCGGGGCATTTCTCCTTTTTACCTTTGCCTACGTCCTCCTCGTGCGCGAATTGAGGGAAAGCGACCGCGAAATCGTCCGCGCCAAGCTCGATGACTGCCGCGCCTGGTATGCCCAGGGCGGTACAAACGCCCTGGAACGGCATTTCAAAAATGAGAGCGACTGGGCCAGGGAATCGACTTTTATCGAGGTCAGAAATACCAACGAGGTAATGACCTTCTTTTATTCGCCCCAGAAAGACAAGGCGATGCTCACCCGTCTCGGCACTGGCCAGGTTTCCGAGGCCGACTGGTTCAGCTTACCCTCTGCCGAGCCGGGCATGGTCTGGACCATCACCGGGACAAAACTTTCCGATGGCGCCATCATGGAAGTCGGGTGCACCACGGAAAATCGCGATGAGCTTTTGCGCCATTTTCGCACCATCTTCCTCTTTGCCATCATCCCCATCGTCGTGCTCGGTTTTTGCGGCGGCACTTTTCTCACCTACCGTGCGCTCGGGCCCATTCGCGAAATCATCGGGGCCGTGCGATCCATCATCCAGACCGGCGACTTGCGCGCGCGCGTGCCCGGCCAACGCACCGAGGACGAAATCGAGGAACTCGTGACCCTCTTCAACCGGATGCTCGAACGCAACGAATCGCTCATTCGCGCCATGCGCGACTCGCTCGACAATGTCGCCCACGATCTGCGGACGCCCCTGACCCGGCTTCGGGGCGGTGCCGAAATGGCCCTCCAGCAGGAGAACCCGGCCCAGATCAAGGAAGCGCTCGCCGACGCGGTCGAGGAAGCCGAGCGACTCAACGCCATGTTATGCACGATCATGGACATCTCCGAGGTGCAGGCCGGCTCGCTCAAGCTCGACCTCGAAACTTTCCCCCTCGCCCCCATCGTGCGCAGCCTCGTCGATCTTTACGACGACGTCGCACAGGAAAAAAATATCACCGTCACCGCCGGGATCGATCCATCGGGCCAGGTCACTGCCGACCGGAACCGCTTGCAGCTTTTACTCAGCAATCTCCTCGACAACGCGCTCAAGTACACCCCCAACGACGGACGCGTGGAGATTGGCGCAACCTTTGCCACCGATGCCGTCCGGATCACCCTGCGCGATACCGGCATCGGAATCGACGCAGATGATTTACCCCGCATCTGGGAACGACTCTATCGCGGAGATAAAAGCCGCTCGCAACGGGGACTTGGCCTCGGCCTCAGTTTGGTCAAGGCCTTCGTCGAGGCTCATGGCGGAACCATCACCGTCGAAAGCGAAACCGGCCACGGTTCACTCTTCACCGTCACCCTCCCGAAACCCGCGCCCCTTCCCTCCTGAACCCAAGGTAGCCGCCGATGTCCCTATCGGCGGGGCCTCCCTCCGTGGTAGCCGTCGACCGCCGGGCGACGGTGCATCAGGTAGCCGCCTCGGGCCCCGAGGCGGTTAGGGCGTAAGCCCTAATTCAAAAAGCCTGTCATCCTGAGCTTGTCGAAAGACCTCTAACTATTTCCTTTCAGGCAGTCATCGCGTCACCCACAGCAGCATCTTTTCTCTGGTATGGTAACCGTTGACCTTCAGATGTAGCGGCGGTCTATGACCGTCGATCCCCAAGGTAGCCGTCGACCGCCGGACGACGGTGCAGTGGTAGCCGCCTCGGGCCCCGAGACGGTTTCTGATTTCTCACCTATGACTCACTCACCGCGACTCTTTCAGTCGCATCCCCGGTTGCAGTTTCCGACCTAATTCATAAATCAGCGAGAGGGGAGGGATTCACGCTTCAAGTCCCTCTAAAGCTTTTTCGGTGTCAATTTTGGTGTCATCAAATCCGAATTTACTCCGTTATGGTAATCGACTGGCTTCGATAGATTTTATAACGTTTTACGTTATGACCTTTGGGGAACTCGTAGATCATGCTCAGAAAAAAGGCTGCTCGCTCCTCGCAGAAAAAATTGAACAGCGAAAGGGCGAGGGATTTAAGACATATGCAGAACCCTCGATGAGGAATAACTCGGGCGAAGTGGTCTGTGCTCCTGACGGTTTGAAACTTCCGCTACGCTCTGATTTAGCCTTTGTCGGTTCTTCGGGAGAGGCTCAAACCGAATATGCGGATTCATCGGCTTTGAATTTCCGAGAACCCGTCTTCGCTAGGTGGGAAGATAAACTCAAGATTGAGATACACTCGATCAGCTGGGACTATATGCACTTCCAACTTTTTCCACCGCCGGAAACCGAGACAAATTGGGATGGTCTTAAGACTTGGTTCATGCGTTGGTTTAACGCAGAAGATGAAAAATCACCAAACGCAGACGGATTGAGTGGAATCGTACACTTTATCTCTGATCCTGAAGTGGAGCCTGACAGGATAGAAATCTATGTGGATTTCGGATCTGCTCCCACAGATGCTCTTGCGGAATTTTTCGATGAACTCGTCAAGCTCGACATCAAAGTTTGCATGATCGGAAAGCCCTGCGATCCAGCTCAGTTTATTGTGAAGGAATGAGATTCAGTGAGCACGAATTCATTAAGATCAGCATAACAAAAGCAGAACCCACCACCCCGAACGAGTTTCGGCAAGGCATTCTCCTCGCTACCAAGTGCAACTTGGAAACGAGGCGGGATTACCCGCGCAGCTTACACCCCAGAACGACGCCTACTCCAGTCTTGCGCCATCGATCCGCTTTTTCGAGCGCACGCTGAGGAAGCTGGGCACGATCTCGTTGGCCCTGATGACGGAATTGGCCCGTTTGAGCCGCCGGGTTAAAATGGTGTTGATACCCAAAATAATCGCACAGCCCGCATAAGGCCAATCGAGCAGATACTGCTGAAGATTATCAACGCCCATGAACCAGAGTTGCCCATCCTGGACACTCGTCACCGTGGCGGAAGCCGGGCCGGGCTGAAAAATAGCGACCTCACCGAAGCAGTCCCCCTCCTCCACCGAATCAAGACTGACGTCGCGACCCGCCGTATGAACCGTGACGCTAAACACACCGGCAATAACCACATAAAGAGAGGTCTGCGGTTCCCCCTCCTGAATAATGGTTTGTCCGGCCGAGGTCGGAAGAAGGGAACCGTACCCCTGCAATTGCTCGCGGGATTCCTCATCCATAAAAGCCAGGATGCCGCTACGAGGGAGGATAAATTGGGACATGGTAAAATTTATCGCTAAGGACTATTATTTAGGGTACGACTCAGGCATCGCAGGAAGCAATTTATTTCTATCTCAGAACTTATCTCATGGAGGATATTCCCGAACCCAACGAAGCAGCCCAGCTTCCTGATGCACCCACTCCCGAGGGCTGGCAGGAGATTCCCCCCGCATTGCCCGCGCTGGGTATTCTTGCCGGGTTGAGCGACCGTTCCCTGGTCACCCTCGCCACCTACGGGCAATACCAGCAATGCCCTCCCGGAACCGAAATCATCACGGAAGGCGAGGTGCAGGATCGTTTCTACATCGTGGTCTCGGGCAAACTCGCAATCTCGGCCACCTCAGGAGGCAATGAAGTGCCGCTCAGCACTGCCGAAGCCGGCGAATGCATCGGCGAAGTAAGCCTTCTCGAGCCGGGACCCGCTACCGCCCGTGTGCGCGTCTTGGAGGAAGCAGTTCTCTGGAGCATGAACATGGACAACCTCCGCCTCTATCTTTCGGAACATGCGGGCGGCGGTGGTGCCTTGCTCATGGGCATGGCCCAATGCCTGAGCCAGCGCATTCGACAGACCAATCAATTGATCGGCCATCACCACGTCAGGCCGGTGGAAACCCTTCCACAGGGCCGGGAACGGGCCATCACCGCCGATAACACACCCATGCAACTCGGCTTCTTCGACCGCCTCAAGCGTTCCATCGGCGGCGAGAAAAAGGTCAAGATTTCGACCGAAATCAAGCTGTAGCGACGGTGTAGTGGTTTAAAACCCCGTCATCCTGAGCGGAACCGAGCCTCAAGGCATGAGCCGGGCGCATGGTCAACCCGAGGTGCAGTCGAAGGACCTGCCTCGATAAACCAAACGTGAAACTGGCGCAAAAAAATTTCAACTCACCAGAAGGCACTCCCACTTGCCACTAACCCCGCCGGTGCAGTTGGTAGCCGCGGCAGCAAGCCGCGCCCTGAGCGAAGTCGAAGGATCTCTAATTATTTGTTTTGTCTGACAACCTTTCTTTGCGATTTAGTGGTTGCGCTTCTGTTTTCGCCCCTTACACTTCGCCCTCTTCACCCTTAAACCTTACCAACGCACTGACATCTATGGAGACCTTTTTAATAAACAACGGAATTTACGCAGCCCTTTTCCTGGGTCTATTGGCCGTGGCTGTGGCAATTATTCTCGCCATTAAAGTCCGCGCCGCCGATTCCGGCACGGAAATCATGCGCGAAATCGCCTCCGCCATCGAGGAGGGCGCGAAAGCCTATCTCCGTCGCCAGATCATGACCATCAGCGCCATCGCGACGGTGCTCTTCTTTCTTATCTTCTACTTTAAGGGTGGCGCGACTGCCCTCGGATTCCTCATCGGGGCAGGCTGTTCGCTCCTGGCCGGGTATATCGGCATGCGTGTCGCCGTCATCGCGAACGTCCGCACGGCCCAGGCCGCCACCAAGGGCGCTCAACAAGCTCTCCGCGTGGCTTTCAACGGCGGCTCGGTCACTGGCCTGCTCGTGGTCGGTCTCGCACTGCTCAGCGTCGGCGGTTTTTATCTCAGCGCTGACGCTTATTTCGCGCAGCCGAACCATAAGAACGCCCTTGATGCGCTGGTCGGTCTGGCGCTCGGAGGCAGCCTCATCTCTGTCTTTGCACGTTTGGGCGGCGGTATCTATACCAAGGCCGCCGATGTGGGCGCCGATCTCGTCGGCAAGATCGAACAAAATCTTGAAGAAGATGATCCCCGCAACCCGGCCACCATCGCGGATAATGTCGGCGATAACGTGGGCGATTGCGCGGGCATGGCTGCCGACGTATTCGAAACCTACGCGGTCAGCCTCGTCGGCTGCGTGTTGGTCGCGGGACTCAGCTTTGCCGATCATCCCCAGTATATTATTTTTCCGTTCCTGCTTTGCGGCCTGGCCGTCATCGCCTCCATCATCGGCATCCTCTTTATTAATATCGGCAATCTCAAGCCCTCCAACGCCTTGCTGGCTGGCGTCGCCTTGAGCGCAATCATTGCCGGGGCGCTCTTCTTCCCGCTTGCTTACACGATGTTCCCCGATAACAACGAGTGGGTAAAAGTTTACGTACCCGCGCTGATCGGCCTGGCGATGACCTTCATCACCGTGATCATCACAAATTATTATACCGCCACCAACTACGCACCGGTGCGGAAAATCGCCCGCGCCTCGGAAACAGGCCACGCGACCAATATCATCGCCGGTCTCGCCGTCGGTCTCCATGCCACGCTGTTCCCGGTCTTCTTCATCGGTCTGGCCATCCTCGTCTCCTATGCTTTCCATGGTCTCTATGGAATCGCCATCGCGGTGGTGAGCATGCTCAGCCTCTCGGGCATCATCATCTCGCTCGATGCCTTCGGCCCGATCACCGATAACGCGGGCGGCTTGGCCGTGATGTCGAAGCTCCCCAAGGAAGTCCGCCAAATCACCGACGAACTCGATGCCATCGGCAATACGATGAAAGCCGTGACCAAGGGTTACGCCATCGCCTCAGCCGGTCTCGCCGCGCTGGTGCTCTTCAGCTCCTACGTCCACGAATTGCAGGTTAATCGCCTGATTACCGATCCGAACGCCCCGCCCATCGTCTTCACGCTTGAAGATCCCATCATCCTGATCGGCCTCTTCATCGGTGGCGTTCTGCCGTTCCTTTTTGTCGCTTACACCATGGACGCGGTGGGCAAAGCCGCTGGTGCGGTAGTACGCGAAGTGCGCCGCCAGATTGCCGCCAAGCCCGGCATTCTCAACCATACCGAGAAACCCGAGTACGGCACCTGCGTCGATATCGTGACCAAGGCCGCCTTGCGCGAAATGATCTTCCCCGCCCTGTTGCCCATCATTGCCGTGCTGCTCGTCGCCTCGATCCCCATGCTTGGAGCGAAGGCGCTCGGCGGTGTGCTGGTTGGAACGATCATCACTGGTCTCTTTGTCGCCATTTCGCTGACCTCCTCCGGTGGCGCGTGGGACAATGCCAAGAAATACATCGAGGAAGGAAATCACGGCGGCAAAGGCTCCGTCGCTCACGCAGCCGCCGTCACTGGCGATACGGTGGGCGATCCCTACAAGGATACCTCCGGCCCCGCGATCAATCCGATGATCAAGGTCGTCAACGTCGTCGCGATCTTGATTATCCCGTTGTTCTTTTGATTTTAGCCGAGGGGAAATCCAGCGGTTATAGACCGCCCCCAGGCTGAATCGATAAGACCGATGATTTTACAGATTCTAAAAGCGCACAGGATTTGTATCCTTTGACCGCTTGACTCCGCAACGCACACTTTTTCACACCTTCGACGCGCCCAAGGACGCCATCGCGCTCGATTGTGGACAGACGCTCACGCCCTACACCGTCGCTTACCAGACTTGGGGTAAACTCAACGCGGATCGTTCCAATGCGATTTTGATTTTCCACGCGCTCAGCGGTGACGCACACGTTGCGGGAGCCCATGAAGACGGGCGGACGGAGGGTTGGTGGGACTTGATGGTGGGGCCGGGATGCGCCTTCGACACGGATCGCTTTTTCATCATTTGCGCCAACGTGCTCGGCGGCTGCAAAGGCTCGACGGGGCCAGGCTCGACCAATCCCGCGACGCGCCAGCCTTACGGCACCGATTTTCCGGTTATCACCATCAACGACATGGTGCGCGCCCAACATCCCCTGCTGCGCGTACTGGGCATCGAAAAACTATGCGCGGTGACAGGCGGCAGCATGGGCGGGATGCTCGCGCTCGCCTTTATCCAGTTATACCCGGAGATGGCCGAACGCGCCATCGTGCTCGCCTCGGCTGCCACCAATCACGCGCAGGCCATCGCATGGAATAAAATCGGGCGTCATGCGATCATGGACGATCCCCTTTGGCGCGAAGGCCATTACTACGATTCACCCGATGGCCCGCCGAGGAATGGCCTGGCCCTGGCGCGAATGATCGGCCACGTCACCTACATCAGCGAAGGCGCGATGGATCGTAAATTTGGGCGCAAATTGCAATCCGCCGATGTGGAAAGTTTTTCTTTCGGCGTCGATTATGCGGTGGAAAGTTATCTCGCCCATCAGGGCCAGAGTTTTTACGAGCGCTTCGACGCCAATTCGTATCTCTACATCACCCGCGCCATCGATTACTTCGATTTTGCCGCGAAAACGGGAGGAGATCTGACGGCGGCATTTGCGCAGACCCGCGCACGACTCCGCTTTTTTTCTTATGATGCCGATTGGCTCTATTCACCCGAGCGCAACGAGGCAATGACCGCTGCCGCTCGTGCTGCCGGTCGCGAAGCCGTGCACCATAAAATTCACGCCCCGCTTGGTCACGATGCGTTTCTTGTGCAGAAAGAGCCGCAAACGGAGTTGATAAGAGAATTTTTGAGATAGCCCAATCCCCTCCCGCCAGGTCATTTAACGCAAACGGTTTTACTTGGCCGTTGGAGCGGCAGGCGGATTGGGTACAGATGCTGGAGTAGGCGTGGATGTCGGAGTAGGTGCGGGTGCCGGCTTGGGCGCGAGTGCCGAAGGGGGCGGCAACATCTCGCCCGTATAATCGGTGCCGGTAAGCACAGCATAGACGGCTTTCGCCATGGCAAACGAACCGTCGCGATTGGGGTGAACACGATCCGGCAGCCATTCGGGATGCGAGGCCATTGGCGCATTAAAATCGATAAGGTCCAAATGATTTTCACTCGCCAATAAACCAATCAAGGGGATCAGCATATCAGGACCGCTGGAAGGAATGTCAAAACGGCCTGGAGGGACGACCGGCGTCGGCAGGCAAAGATAGATCAATGGTTTGTTCGGCAACGCCTGGAAAGCGCTGATCATCGCCTTGTAATCGCTGACATACGCTGCCTGGTTCCAGTTCTTCGGTTTGAGGTCATTGGTTCCCAGGGCGATGATGACCACATCGGGCTTACTCTGAAGTGGTGCCTTGTATCTATAGGGATTATCCGATTTCTGGAGCATGGTAGTTCCGCCAATGCCAAAATTATGAACCTCCCATTTATTTCCCAACATGCGCGAGAGTTGACTCGGGTAAGACCAGTCGATGGCAATTCCAACCAACCCTGTCCCTGCCGTGATGCTGTCGCCCACGCAGGCCACATAAATGGGTTTGGAATATTTTGCGACCGGAACCGGCTCGGAACGTGCAGGAAAACCGAAACCGAGGATTCCCGCAACGGCGAGGCAAAACCATCTTGTTAGCTTCATACCGCACGATATTTCAAGAGACACTCAGTTAAGTCAAGGGATGCTTGAACGCCAGCCCAAGTCCCAGCATCATACCTGAAGCCATGAGTCACGCCCCGCTTGGCCACGATGCGTTTCTTGTACAGAAGGAGCCGCAGACGGAGTTGATAAGGGAATTTTTGAGATAAATTCAATCGATTAAAGAAATCTTTCGCATGCATTACACTTTGATCGTAACCGACGAGGTTAAGAAAAAACTTCGTTCGATGCCACCAAACATTCGACAGGAAATTGGATATAGACTCTTCCTTCTGGAAGAAAATCTTGCCGGTGACATCAAAAAGTTGAAAGGTTCAAAGAACGAATATCGTTTGCGTATTGGAAATTATCGTGTGATTTTTGAACTCGAAGATAAGACGGTAACCGTTTATAATGTGGGTAATCGCAAGGATATTTATCAATGAGCACGCTTATATTAAAAAATAAATCCTCTCACCAAATCGATTTGCAAATTCGTCAGGCAAGGAGTGTGCTGCGCCAGTTACGCGATACATTGGAGGACTTGGAAGATCGCCGTGCCCTGGCTAGAGCCAAGAAACGGAATGCTGGCAAACCGGGCACTCCATGGCATGAAGCTGCGCGGGAACTCGGAATTTCTCGAAAAACTTGATGAAGTTTTTGAGATAGCCCAATCCCCTCCCGCCAGGTCATTTAATACAAACGGTTTACTTGACCGCTGGAGCAGCGGGTGGAGTGGGTGCAGTTGCCGGAGTGGGCGTCGATGTCGGAGTGGGCGCGGGTGCCGAAAGTGGCAGCAACATCTCGCCCGTATAGTCAGTGCCGGTAAGCACGGCATAGGCAGCTTTCGCCATGGCAAACGAACCCTCGTGATTGGGGTTTACACGATCCGGCAGCCATTCGGGATGCGACTGCATCGGCGTATTAAAATCGATAAGGTCCAAATGATTTTCACTCGCCAATAAACCAATCAAGGGGATCAGCATATCAGGACCGCTGGAAGGAATGTCATAACGACCTGGAGGGATGACCGGCGGCGGCAGGCAAAGATAGATCAATGGTTTGTTCGGCAACGCCTGGAAAGCGCTGATCATCTCTTTGTAATCGCTGACGTATTCTGCCTGGTTCCAGTTCTTCGGTTTGAGGTCATAGGTTCCCAAGGCAATGATGACCACATCGGGCTTACTCTGAAGTGATGCCTTGTATCTATAGGGATTATCCGATTTCTGGAGCATGGTAGCTCCGCTCACGCCACAATTATGAATCTCCCATTTATTTTTTCCCAACATGCGCGCGAGTTGATTCGGGTAAGACCATTCCATACCAATTCCAGTACCTGCCGTGAAGCTGTCACCCACACAGACCAGACGAATGGGTTTGGAATAATTTGCGACCGGAACCGGCGCTGAATGCGCGGGAAAACCTAAACCGAGGATTCCCGCAACGACGAGGCAAAAACATCTCGTTAGTTTCATACCGCACGATATTTCAAGAGACATCCAGTGAAGTCAAGGGATGCTTGAACGCCAGCCCAAGTCCAAGCATCATATATGAAGCCATGAGTCACGCCCCCGACCCGACGCCTACACCCGATTCCCGCATCGAATCCGACAGCATGGGAAAAATCCCCGTTCCGAAAAATCGCTACTACGGCGCGCAAACCGCACGGTCACTGATCCATTTCGACATCGGCGATGACCGCATGCCTCGCGAAGTCATCCATGCGTTTGGCATCCTGAAGAAGGCCTGTGCCTTGGTGAATCAGGATCTCGGCAAGTTGAAGACCGAGCAGGCCGATCTCATCGTTCGCGCCGCCGACGAAGTTGCCGCGGGAAAACTCGACGATCACTTTCCCCTGCGCGTCTGGCAAACCGGCAGTGGCACGCAGAGCAACATGAACGTGAACGAGGTGATCTCCAACCGTGCCATCGAGATGGCAGGCGGAGTTCTCGGCTCAAAAAAACCGGTGCACCCGAACGATCACGTCAACATGTCGCAATCATCCAACGACACGTTTCCCGGTGCGATGTCGATTGCCGCCGCGTTGGAGACGGAACGCACCCTCTTGCCCGCCGTAAAAAAACTCCGCGACGCTCTCGACGCCAAGGCGAAAGAATTCAACGAGATCGTGAAGATTGGCCGCACCCACCTCATGGATGCGACGCCTCTCACCCTCGGCCAGGAATTTTCCGGCTATGTCGCGCTGCTCGACGCCGATCTCAGGCGTCTCAAGATGATCCTCCCCGACCTGGCGGAACTGGCCCTCGGCGGCAGTGCGGTCGGAACCGGTCTCAACACCCATCCTGAATTTGCGGATCGCGTCGCCAAGAAAATTTCCGAGCTGACCCGCTATCCTTTTGTCTCCGCGCCAAATAAATTTGCCGCGCTCTCCGCGCACGATCCGCTCGTCATGGCCAGCGGAGCCTTGCGCACACTCGCTGTCTCATTGATGAAAATCGCCAACGACCTGCGCTGGCTTGGCAGTGGCCCCCGTTGCGGCCTCGGCGAAATCACCCTCCCGGAAAACGAACCCGGCTCCTCCATCATGCCCGGCAAGGTCAACCCCACGCAATGCGAGGCGATGACCATGGTCTGCGTGCAGATCATGGGTAATGACGCCGCGATTGGCTTCGCTGGTTCGCAGGGCAATTTCGAACTGAACGTTTTCAAGCCGGTGATCATTTTCAACTACCTCCACTCGGTGCGCCTCTTGGCCGACTCGTGCCGATCCTTCGTCGATCATTGCGTGGTCGGCATCGAACCGAACCTCGAACGCATCGCCCATTTCCTTAATCAATCGCTCATGCTCGTCACCGCGCTCAGCCCCAAGATCGGTTACGACAAGGCGGCGGAAATCGCCCACAAGGCTCACGTCGAACACTCCACCCTGCGCGCCACCGCCATCAAGCTCGGCTACCTCACCGGCGAGGAATTCGACGCCACCGTGCGCCCCGCAGAGATGACTCATCCGTGAAGCAGCTTGCGCGCAACCTGAATTCAGCCGTGATCTTAAATTTCATCTTTTTCCAAAAACGCAGGAATCTCTCCCCTGATCAGTAGTAAATTAAAACCCACTGATAGAATTTGTCTCTCGAGTGTCAGGTTCCCGGTCGCATAACGACGCGCTTCCTTACGAAGTTCATCCAGGCAGTAAATAGCATCAAAGGATTGGGTTAATTCAGATAAAAAGGCAGCAGGATCCTGATTGCCCCGTTTCAACCATTTAGGATGAAATTCAAGAATGACCTGGAGGGGCTTTTTCTTCAAAAGAGTTTCCATGCCTCTAAGCACGGTTGGTTCGTAACCCTCTACATCAATTTTAATCAGGTCGGGCGCGGCTTTTGCTTTGATAAAAAACTCATCCAATGAAATAAGCGGAACCTCAAGGCGAGTTAGTCCATTCCCATAAAGCGAATGCGTGCCAGCGCAACGCGAACTCACATCAAGTGAAGCCGTGCCAGAAGAACTACCGACGGCAGAATTGATCGCCGTAACATTATTAAGACAATTGAGGCTTAAATTCTCTTTGAGAATATTGAATGACATCGGATTTGGCTCGAACGCATAAACCCTGATACTGGGATTCTTAGCTGCGGCGATTACTGTGAAAACACCGATGTTTGCTCCAATATCCGCAAAAATTAACGGCTGAAGCGGCCTCTTTTCTATCTTCTCTTGAATTAATTTATGTAAGACCTCAAGAGTATATCCCTCATAATGACCATTGATTAGCGGCGTGGTAACACTGGTATCTGCGCCATTAGTTTTGAGCTTCACTCCCATGCATTCAACAACAGGAAATGGGGCGGTTCCAATTAAGACACTCCCAACTTTTCCGTATATATAAGCTGTCAGGCGCCAGTTCCTTACGGGAGTATTATAGAGACAGTATTTTAGAATACGAACCACCAACGAAATTAGAGATTTCATCCAGAAAGTTTGCTCGATGGAAGATCATGGAAATCCAAGAGACGAAGCAGATCAATTAGGCTTGCAGACCTTCTTCTTTAAAGGCAGTAACCGTTTGAAAAACAACGCACAGAAAATGAGAGTCCCCATGCCAATCTGCCCTAACGTGGATGGTTCGGGTGTGATTATTGGGGTTCCTACGAAGTCGACATATGGCCCCCAACTGCTCGTTGTATCGGTAGTGCTTACCAGTTTCAGGCGAGATAAAGGGGCGTCAGCTCCCACTGTAAAATTGTAAGTGGTGAATGCAGCGGAAGAACTGGAATAAGACCCAACCAAACTCAATGATCCACCGGGATCACCCCAAAAAATATCCATCGTCTTTGTCAACGGACCTCCAGCAGTATTGGCAGCCAACCCAAAACTATAAGTGTAAAAGTCTCCTGGAGTCGTTGAAATATCTTGATAGATGGTGGCAGCGCACCCTGTCGGCGTATAGCCGATATAGCCATTTAAATCAGCTGCCTGAGGATTACCCAGGAAGCCTCCAACATACCCAGGCTGAGATGCAAGATTTACTACATCGACGCTTCCACTGGTAATCGTCCAGCCCGGCATAGTTGATGATCCATAAAAAGATGCCACTCCACCGACCGCCGGTGAGGAGAATGCTGCATTAGCCAACACGCCGTCAGCCTGTAACAGCGACCCCGCTGCTAGCAAAAGGCTCCATACAAAAAGCAATGGGAATAATTTTCGCATACGTTTTCCTGAGTTGTTTAAATGTGAAAAATAATTAGGCGGCTACGATTTTTAGAGTTACCCCTAAACGAGCAAAATTGGCAACCCAATTCGTAATAAGATTATCTTTTCTGGAATTGAACGAACCGCGCCATGGGGCTCTTTTTCGGACGCCATCACGACGGTGCCTAACCGATAAAAGTGGAGGTAAGGGGATTCGAACCCCTGACCTTCTCATTGCGAACGAGACGCTCTACCAACTGAGCTATACCCCCCAGATAAAAAAGATTAAACGCGAGCCAAGACCCGCGGCAAGGAGATAAGGAAAAGACCAGAACAAGGTGCTCATACAATTTTATCGATCCTTTTTCAAAAAGATCGCCATAAACATGCCTGTCTTCTTTCCCCATTCTCCTTTAAGATGCACCAAGGAGTGCTATGCCAAAATCACTTAAAGTCCTTTTGTTGATTTTCCTTATATTCACTTTAGTCGCAAAATCATCCCTTTATGCGGACGGCGAGTTGGTGAACCCCTCATTTTCACAACCTCCCGTTTCTGGAGTTCAAATCGTCGCTCGGCCCTCAGCTATTGTTGGCTGGAAGATTACCAAAGGTAGTATTGACGTGGTCAATCTGGCGTCTCAACCCGGCTATGCAGGTAATTTTCAAGGCAATCCTCAAGCCATTGATTTAAATGGCTATCTGGGCAGCACTCCCAAAGGATGTGCCGCAACCATTTATCAGGATGTTCCGACCACTAAGGGAAGGTTGTACACCTACACTTTTGGCATGGCTGCCAACACTGCTGATGACCCAAGGGTAAAATCCCTCAAAATTCTTTGGGGAACTCCTGATGGAGACATGACTTTAGTCGGAAATTATTCTACCTCTTCCGCCAAATTTACGGAGCATCACTTCACCGTTAAGGCCGAGGGAACCACGTCTCGTTTAATGTTGGTAAGCACCACCGATTCCATGAGCAATTACGGTGCTTATATTTGCTTTTCAGTACAGCAAGAAAAAACAGAACGTCCGCGCACCCACGCGCCACTTATCCCAACTCCTGAGCCACCCCTGCCTGCATCCGGGCCCGGAGATACCATCCCTTGATAAGGAGTCCCACCTCTTTCATCAAACCCCAGCCGGGGCAGCCTGCGGAAGAATACTTTGCCGGGCGGCCATGGAAGCAAAAAGACCCTTGCGGTGAAGGAGTTCATCGAAGCTGCCCTGCTCGACGATGCTGCCTTTCTCCATAACTATGATCTGATCCATCGCACGAAGCGTCGAGAGCCGGTGAGCAACACAAACCACGGTGCGATTTTCCGCCAGTTCATCAATGGCGCGCTGCACTTCGGCTTCCGATTTGGAGTCAAGTGACGCGGTCGCCTCGTCGAGAACAAGAATCGGCGCGTTGCGAACAAAAGCGCGCGCGATGGCAATGCGCTGACGCTGACCGCCGGAAAGCCGAATCCCGCGTTCACCCAGCGGAGTGTCATAACCGAGAGGCAGCTCGGAAATGAAATCGTGCGCATGAGCGCGATGAGCCGCTTCCTCGATCTCGGCTCGACTCGCACCGATTTTCCCATAGCTGATGTTTTCCGCGACCGTGGCGTTAAAAAGAAGAATATCCTGGCTCACCAGCGCCATTTGCGCGCGAAGATCAGCGATGCGATACCGTTCGATGGGCGCGCCATCGATCTCGATCACGCCCCCCGTTGCATCGTAGAACCGGAACAGAAGATTGAGCAGCGAACTTTTTCCCGAGCCGCTTTCACCCGCAAGACCCAGGCGCTGGCCGTGCGGCAGAAGGAAGGAAACATTCCGGAGCACCGGCCCTTCGCCATAAGTGAAGTCCACGTTTTTGAACTGGATATCGCGGTTAAACCGGGTCAACGCCTTGGGATGGGGATCTTCCTTCACGCTCGGTTCGAGACGGAACAGATCCATCAAGCGCTCAAGCGAAAGCGTCAACTGTGTGAGATAAACGCCAATCCCATTTAGCTTTTTGAAAGAGCCAGCGAAAAGAGTAAGAGCTAAGATGAATGCGGATATTTTGTCGAATTCGGTGTTGCTCCAGATCGCGTAGAGAAGCACGGCGCTGATACCGAAGGAGAAAAGGGTCTGCACGATGGGATTGAGCATTTCACGGCTCTGGACACTCTTCGTGCTGAGGTAGGCGGAACGCATCCCCGCCTTTCCAAAAACTTCCGTGTGAAGGGCCTGGAGGCCGTAGGCCTTGGTAATGCGAACATTCTGGAATGACTCCATGCTGATATTGTTTTGGCCTACGCCCATCTCGAAATCCTGGCGCCCAAGGTTCTTCAACCGCCTGCCGATACTGCGGGTGGGAATGATGGAAAGGGGGAGAAAGGCGAGCGAGATGAACGTGAATTTCCAATCGATATAAAGCATCGTGCAAAGAATACTGAAGATGGTAACCGGTTCCTTGATCAAATCGGACAGACCCATCTTGAGAAAATTATTCAGGCCGGTCGAATCCCGGTCGATGCGGTTAATCAACTCGCCCGTCGTGGTTTTGTGGAAAAAATCGAGCGAGAGGGAGCTGATTTTCTTGAACGCATCCAGCTTCACATCGTTCGTGATGCGTTGACCGCTCCAGGCCATGAGATAGCTGCTCCCGTAGCCAAGAAACCCGCGTAAAGCGGCAAAAATAGGAAGGAAAAGAAGACAACCGAGAATTTGTTTCCAATCAAGCGTGCGACCCTTGAGTGGAAGCACCGGATCGACGAGAACATAGAGTTTTTCCTGGAAGATTTTGCGCTGGGTCTGCAAGTAATGAATGGTGGAGTTTTCCTCTCCTTTTTTTTGCGCGGCGACCGCTTCCGCCTGACGCCCCTTTTCCGTAACCTCACGGACATGAGCCGGATCGTCCAGTCGATGAATCATCGTATAGAGACTGCCCACGACAAGGCCGTTCGAGAGACCAAAGGCAACGGCGAGGAGAATACCAGCAACAAAACGAAACCAGTAGCGCCGGAGGTAGGGTCTGGAAAATTTGGCCGTCTCCAGGTAGGTATTCATGAGAGGGAAGAATAGAGTCCGTTACCCCGGAAGACAAGGCCTACGGGGCATTTCGGAGGTAGCTATCAACCGCATGCGCCGGAGTTCATTATTTTCGGGCAACCCTTCCGACATTGTCATTCAAGCTTGGGAGTGCTAACTATATAGTGTGAACACGGATGTCGTGCGCGTGGAAGTTTTTGGCGTCTTTCCCACAGACCAACACACCCTGGCGATCTTCATCGGCAACGACGAAAAATGTTTTGTCATCCATGTCGAGCCCAGTGTCGGCCGCGCCATCGCCATGTCCATGCGCGGCGAACACAACGAGCGCCCCCTCACCCACGAATTAATCGGTTATATTTTCAATGCCTTCGACATCAAGGTCGAACGCATGGTCGTCAACGCACTCCGCAGCAACACCTATTTTGCGCGACTTATCCTCCGTGCGCAGAACGAAATTCACTCCAAGCTCATCGAAATCGACGCCCGGCCCAGCGACTGCCTCGTCCTCGCCATCCAGGCCAAAGCCCCCCTCTTTGTCAGCCAGGATGTCTGGGAAGAAACCGACGACCGTTCCGAGGAACTCGAAAAAATCCGCCAGGCCCTCCGCGAAAAAAAAGGCCCACCCGGCCCCATCTTCGGCGACGACATCGCCTAGGAGCCTGCTGAAAAAAGCCCGTCATCCTTCGGTAGCCGCGACAGCAAACCGCGCCCTGAGCTTGTCGAAGAATCAGGCCTCAGTACGCTTTCATTCCATTTTCCCTCTTTCCCCGCCTCGTCATCCTGAGCGAAGCCGAGCCAGAAAGTGTTGATCAAGCTCAAGATTTGCCCGAGGCGCAGTCGAAGGACCTGTCCCGATTAAACAAAAAATGGGAGAGGCGCCATAAGATATTAAAATGCAAAAAGGCAACCCCGCTCGTCGCTCATGCAAAAAATCATCCCCTCGCCTCCTCTTTTGATATTAAATTGGAGCCGGGGCCGCAACATGCTAGTCTCCTAATTTAATCCATGCCCAAACGCAAACGTTCCCGCGCAGAAATAATGGGCACCCTTTTGCGGGCCAGCGCCTATCTCAAGCCCTATAAAGGCCGCCTCAGTGCCGTCCTCTTCTTCATCGTCGTCTTCACCATCTGCTCTCTCAGTTTTCCCCGCATCAGTGGCAAAATCATCGACCAAGCCACCAAGCCCAACGGCTGGACCGCCATCCAGTTTCTTTTTCTTCTCAGCATTGTCATGATCCTGATTCGCGCCACGGCCCTCATGGCCCGCAACTTCCTCATCCAAACCACCGGCATGCGCGTCACCTGCGACCTCCGCATCGCCATCTTCTCCCACCTCCAGAAACTCTCCATCCGCTTCTACGAGGAACGCCAGACGGGCCGCATCGCCGCCCGCGTGGTTGACGACTCCTCCGCCATCCACACCCTCGTCACCGGCGCCTCCGTCACCATGCTCACCGACCTCGTCACCGCCGCTGGCGTCTTCATCTGGCTCTTCGTCCTCAACTGGCGCCTCGCCCTCATCTCCGTCATCGTCACCCCCCTCTTTATCGTCAACTACCAATGGCATCGCCGCCGCATGCGCCTCGAAAGCCGCCGCCACATCCGCGACTGGCACCGCGTCATCGGCTTCCTCACCGAGCGCGTCGCCAACAACCGTATCATCCGCGCCTTCGCCGCCGAGGAGAGTGAAGAGTACGCCTTCCGCGGACGCATCCGCGCCGACTACATGAACTACAACCGCGTCGTCTGGCGCCACACCCTTCTCGCCACCATGGCCGACTTTCTTTCCACCCTTGCCCAGATGATCGCCCTCGTCTTCGGCGCGTGGCTTATCTACACCCACACCCCCCACTTCACCACCGGCGATCTTTTCGCCTTCCTCGGCTACCTCGGCATGCTCTACACCCCCATCGTCCGTGTCGTCGAATCCAACGCCGCCATCCAAAAGGGCGTCACTGCCCTCGAAAAAATCTTCGCCATCCTCGACACCCAGCCCCACATCCCCGAAAACGACACCCTTCCTGAATTCCCCCGCATGAAAGGCAAGATCGAATTCCGCGACATCTCCTTCGCCTATCGCATCGGCCAGGCCACCCTCGAAAACATCAACTTCTCCGTCGCTCCCGGCGAAATGATCGCCCTCGTTGGTGCCAGTGGTGCCGGCAAAAGCACCATCATCACCCTGCTCGCCCGCTTCTACGACCCAAGTTCAGGCCAGGTACTCATCGACGACCGTCCCATCGTCAACTACAACGTCCAATCCTTGCGGCGACAGATCGGCATCGTCATGCAGGACAGCATTCTCTTCTCCGGCACCGTCGTGGAAAATATCCGCTATGGCCGTCCCGACGCCACCAAGGCCGAAATCATCGCGGCGGCCAAGGCAGCCAACGCCCACGAATTCATCACCCAATTTCGTCATGGTTACGAATCCCGTGTCGGCGAACGCGGTGTCTCACTCTCCGGCGGTCAGCGCCAACGCATCGCCATCGCCCGCGTCCTGATCAAGGATCCCCGCATCCTCATCCTCGACGAAGCCACCTCCTCCCTCGACTCCCAGTCCGAGCGGCTCATTCAGGAAGCCACCGAAAAGCTCATGCACAACCGCACCGCCATCGTCATCGCCCATCGCCTCTCCACCGTCGTCAACGCGAAACGCATTCTCGTCATGGACAAAGGCCACATCGTTGACACTGGTTGCCATGCTGAACTCCTCGCCCGCCCCGGTGTTTACCGCGACCTCTACCAGATCCAATTCGCCGACCGCACCGTCGCCTGATTTCTCCTTCGTCATTCTGAGCGGAGGCGAATCGCATAGTGCCTTTCATCACACGGCTCCCCAGAGCCGCAGTCGAAGAACCTTGCCGTTTTTCCGCACGGCATGAAAAGCGCGACCCGATCATGCCCTCGCCTCAAATCCTCTCGCTCATCGCATCCGAAAAAAAATCTCATCAACTCAGCGGATCGTTTTTTTATCCAAAAAAATCACAAATTTTCACCGATTATCCTATCTGGCCTATTTAGCTTATCTTTTTAGGACACCTAGGCCGAATAGGCTTTCTAGACATACCGCATCTCCTCTTTTCCATGCGAAAAAGAGGACATGCAAACCACCTTACTGATTCTCTCCTACGTTGGGAAAGCCGCCGGGTTTGTGGCCACCCTCAACGCCATCCCCCTCGTTGCGCCCTCAACCGGCGTCATCATTTTCTTCATCGCATCGCTCCTCAAGGACACGATCAACCGCATCGGCGACTTCCTCGACAACGGCAAGGCGGACTCTAGCTGGCAAAGCTAGCCGCATCGCCCCGCGCTTTGTTGCCCGAGGCCTTTCTCCTCATGCCCGACCATCACAACCATCCCGATGCCTGACACCGATCCCAACCCGAGCCTGCTCACCGAAGGAACTGCGGCCGTCGCGTGCGGAAACAGAAGCGCCACTGGAACCCAGGACGCACTCTCCTCACGGACCCGTCCCCAAGCGCACCCGCGCGGCGGCCCTTTTCTTTTGAGAAAGACAATTTCAGCGACGGTCACAGACCGCCGCTACATCAAAAAAACATGATCACCGAAATCGCCCAGGCCAGCGGCCAACTTATCCAACTCATAGATGATCTCCTCCACCAAACCCAGACGCGCCGTCTCGACGACGCCGTCGCCCAAGCTTCCAACGATGTTCAAAATTTCAAGGACGATCTCCTGGCTCGCCGCCTTGAGTCTGTCAATTTGCGCCTTGCCGGGTTGCAGCACGGCATCCTTGTCCACCTCACCGACACCGAAAGTGGACAGCTTCACGCCTTCAACCCCAACCTCGACGCCTTCGCCCTCCTCGGCCTCTACGCCCGAGCCCGTGCTGCAGACCTTGCCGCCCAGTGCGGTGAAATCCTTCGCGTCACCGCCAGCACCACCACGGGAGTCAGCCCCGCCCAGCCATGAACACGCCTCCTCTCTCTTCAATTCCAAACGATCTTCAAGGTAGCTCTCACCTTGAGACTGCCTCCTGTTCTGTCCCGCGCTTGCGGGACAGAACCCGGACAACAAGTTGTCCGGGCCACCCAATCAGTGCGACGACTACCTCAACAAAATCATGATCTCCATTCATCGCGATACATTTGCCCTTTTGCTCATGCCGATCCTCGCGGAGGAAGTTCCCGCGCCCGACGCGGTGCATCTCTCCTCCTGGTTGATCGATGCCGCCGCACTGGGGGCGATCCTTCTCGTCTTTCTAAGAATAATCGACCACTTCAAGCGTCGCCCCTCGCTCGAGCAGGAACTCGAAAAACTCCTGCGCCAGATCCGGACGGAACTCAACCAACTCCGCCACGAGCAGAGCACCCACCTCTCCGAGGTACGCGCCCGCGTCGAAGGCGCGCATCAAAGGGTCGATCTCCTCACCCATGACCTCAACAACAAACTCCAGCGTCTCCCCGGCGAGATCGTCGATCTCCTCCACAAAACCGGCGTCATCGCTGTACCGCGATAACTCTTATTATGAACCCAACCCCCGCTGAAATTGAAGCTCCCTACACCGACCCCGGCGCGCTGTTACAGGCCCGCGTCCTGAAAATTCTCAAGCCATGCCTCGAGTATTGGCTCGATGAACAGACGCTCTACCTCACGCTCAACCTTTCACGACCCCAGGTGACCCGCCTTCGGCTCGAGGAAGCCCTGCGCGAACTGCGTGATAAGGCCTACCTCGATTTCCGCGTCGATCCCCTCTCGCGCCTCACCGAATGGCGACTCACCCCCTCCGGCCGCGCCCTCTCCCAACCGTTATGAACGAATCTCTCTCCAATCCTCTTTTTCAACTTAAGGGAAAACAAAAAGAAGACCTTTCCGATCTGCTCCGGTCTGGCAGCGATCTTGAGGCAATTAATAGCCAGCTTCAGGATTGGGAATTAGCTCCCGTCTCTCGCAAGGAGATCGACGAATTTTTTCGAATCTATTCCCGGGATCGTTGGACCCGTCGCCTTGACCTTGCCGCCCAGGAAGCCGATACCATTCTCACTCTTGTCCGAAACAGCTCCGATCAGGTTCCCGAGGCAGTTCTCGCCGCCTTGGGCCAAACCGCTTTTAGCAAAATCGCCAGCGGTAAAATCGAAGCCGGAGATCTCGTCAAATACACCTCTCTCTTTTTGCGCGCCCGTGAACAGAATCGTGCTGAACGCGCGCTTATCGTTCAAACCGAAAGGGCTCGCGTTGCTTCCCGCACCTCCACGGAAAAAGCCCTCGACGCCTTCGCTCGCGAACTCCCCCAGCACCCCGCCGCCCTCGAGGCCTTTCAGCAACTCAAAAATCAACTCCTCGACCAAACCGAACACCTGGAGGAACCCGCGTGAAGAAAAGAACACAGGTTGCATCATTACAAAAAAGCATGTCATCCCGAGCGGAGGTGAGTCATGCGATTTCTTTTCCCGGTAAGTCCTCCCGAACCGCAGTCGAGGGATCTAGCCTTCTTCCCGTGACGTGTCGAAAGCGGCAATCGGCTCGGACTGAAAAATCCATTCTCCCGCTGCCCGCTAAGGGAATCCCCCAGCGCAACCGCTCCGCGCTTGGCCGCGTCACGCGCCGACTTAATCGCACCCGTGCTGAAGCTCAGCCGCCGCAGATCGATTCATTCGCGGATTTCCTGACGCATCATGCGCGGGTGAAAAGCGGGTCGGGTTACATCCCGTATCATTTTCACGGGCGCGAGGCTTTGCGGCCCATCGTCGAGCGGCTCGATCAAATCCTGGCTTCGGGCGAGCCCGATGTTTCACTGGCGCTTTGCGGCGGCGCGCAATTCGGCAAGACGGTTCTCATGCTGAATCTGCTCGCGTATCTCGTCGCCGTGCGTTTTCGCAACGTCGGGTACTACCTGCCGGATGACGATTTGGTTTCGGGTCTCGTGGATGGCAAGCTGCGTCCCGATGTGCTCGACCAGATTTCCTGGCTGGCCCGATTGATCGCGGTCGGCAAAACACTTTCGGCCTCGGGTCGCGCCGTGAACCGCAAGGGCGCGTTCCTCTGCACCGACGGCAAGCGGACAGCGCTCGCGTTCATGCGTGGACTGGGAAAAATCCCGACGTCATTCTCGATGGATGTGGTTATCCAGGATGAGAAGGACGATCTGCCCGAGGAGCACGCACGGTTTTTAGCCGGACGGATGACGGCATCAAATCTGCGGCTGACGCTTCTCATCGGAACGCAGCGTTATCATGGCGCAGGACAAAATCTCGCGTTCACGGAAGGGACGCAGCACATCGGACTTCTTTCGTGTCCAGAGTGCGGCACGCGTCATAACCCGGAGACGCTCTGGCCGGGAATTTGCCGGCTGGTGATGCCGGAGTTGCCCGCGCATGAGTGGCCACGGTTGGCGGTGGAGGGGCATTTTGCGTTTGGTTCTTTAAATGTAGCGGCGGTCTATGACCGTCGCACTATCAATGCTTCTAAAGTTGAAAAAACCAATTTCAGCGACGGTCATAGACCGCCGCTACATTTTGAAAAATTGCCTATTCCCTACACGCCGGGGCAGAAGTATGTGCTGGCATGTCCTGATTGCGGGGCGGCGCTTGATCGCGAACATCCGCAGTGGCACGCGCTGGCACCGGAGCGGGAATCGCAACGGCGTTGGAGCTACCGGATTTCGCAGTTGTTGATTGCCGATATTGACCTGGCGCAGATCGTGGCGGCATGGCAATTGGCGATTCGCGATCCAGAGCACATGACGGTTTTTTGCACGGATCGGCTGGCGTTGCCGAAATCGACGACGCAGTCGCTGACGCCGCATGACTTGCAGGCGGCGCGGGGAAATTATTTTTTGACGGAATTACGGAATGACGGAATTCGGGAGGGTAGGCCTGAGGCGATGTCTCAAGATAATTTGTCGGACTTGGTGGCGAAAGAAAACGCGTCTGATCCTTCGACTCCGCTCAGGATGACCAATTGTTTTGGCGGGCTGGACATGGGCGACCAGTGTTGGTTTGTGGCACGGGCGGTTGATATAAAACCACCGCATCAGGCGCGGTTGTTATGGATCGAGGCGATTGCCGCAGAACGAGTCCGTACGCGAGTGCCTGAACTTTTCCGGCAACTGGGACTGAGTGTGCTTTGCGTCGATGCCGGGCCGTTGCGGGATCTTTCGCGTGACCTGACTTTTTTACTGAACGACCTGGACGAGGATGTCGTGCCGTCTTCGCATGATCCGTCGCGGAATATTATTTTTACGAGGAGTAGCCAGCGTGCGGAAGATTTTAGCGACGGTCATAGACCGCCGCTACATTTTGAAAATTTACGTTGGCACGCCACGTCCGAGCGGTGGCAGAACGTGCGGTGCGCGCCGGTTGAGTTCACGCAACGCGAAGGCCAGGGTTTGCGTCACAAGCTGGCGCGAACTCAGGACGGGCGGCTTTATCCGCTGCTGGCCGCGCATCGCGACGAGACGATCCAGCGCGTGATCCAGGAATTGTTGCCGCCGAATGAGTCGCATCCCCGTTTGCTGGAACGAGCCGATGGTTCGACCACATTGATTCCGACGCAACGTTTTCTTTTGCCGATGCCGACCGAGCAGAGCCGCGCGATTCTCGATCTTTACGAGCGGCATTTACTGGCGGGCGCACGACAGGAGCGGAGTTCGGATGGCCGGACGCTTCGTTACCTCGACAAGTGCGAGAATCATTTTCTTTTGGCAACGGCCTATGCGGCGCTGGCGGAATTGCTCATGCCGAGGCGGGCGGAAATTTCGGTGGTCGTGCCGGCATTCCGCGCGTTGCCCTCTGCGAGATCGCGCGCGCGGCAGGAGAGGAGCGTAGTTGGATGAAAACCCTTTTTGACGGAATTACGGAATTAACGAAATTTTTTATGAAAAAGCAACGGAACCGATTTTGGAATTATGAGAGCGGAGGTTTTTTGGCTGCCTCCTGCGCGCTATGCGCGCCCGGACAACAAAGTAGTCCGGGCCACCCGACTGAACTCCGTAATTCCATCAAAAACTATTTAAAATGAAACCTTCGACTTATCTTAAAAATCTTCAGGCCTCCACGAATTGGCGCGCCCAGTATAACCCGTTGCGGGGTCTGACCATCGCGCAACTAGTCGCGATGCTGGAAGCCGCCGAGCGTGGTGATTATGCGCGGCTGCAATGGCTTTATCGTTTCGTCGAGAAGCGGAACCCGACCCTGCATGCTGTTTTGCAGCGACGGCAGGCGTCGTTGACGCGGCTCGACTGGGACATCCGTGTGCGCGAAATCAACGTGGCAACTTCCCATCCGCGGACGCTGGCTGCGCGACAGGCGGCGCTGTTGCGGGAGGCGTACGAACAGATCGGTAATTTGCGGGAGGCGGTGACGTTTCTCGCGCTGGCGGAGTTTCGCGGTTATGCGCACCTGGAGCGTCATTTCGATGCGCGGGGTCGCACGATCTGGCTGAAACCGGTGCCGCAATGGTTCTGGGCGCGACTTGGCCCCGATGCGCCGTGGCAATACAACGCGCAGGCGAAACCGGGGTTGCCGATGCCGAGCGATCCGGCGCTCGATCCGGCACGGTTTATTTTTCGCGAGTGCGATTCGCCGATCGACGAAATTGCGGTGATCGCGCATGTGCGGCAGAGCCTAAGCCAGAAGGACTGGGACGGTTTTGTCGAGACGTACGGGTTGCCGCCGCTCTTTCTCGAATTGCCGCCCGATATTCCCGCCGAGCGTGAAGCCGAGTACCAGGCGCAGGCCGAGGCGATCATCGGCGATGCGCGCGGGACGGTGCCGCACGGGACGAAAATTCACACGGTCGATTCGGGCGGGCGTGGGCAGAATCCGTTCGCGGAACATTTGCGTTACCAGGACGAGATGATCGTGCTGGCGGCGACAGGTGGGAAGCTGACGGTGCTGACCGAGTCGGGTTCGGGGACGCTGGCTGGTTCCGCACATCAAAAAGCATTTGATGACCTGACGCAGGCGGAGGCCGCGCTGATCTCGGAAATTTTCCAGCATCAGTTTGATCGTCCGCTTTTGGAACGACATTTTCCGGGTCAACCGCAGCTCGCTTATTTCGAGCTGGCGGCGACGCGTTCGCTCGATCCGGCGGAGGTGGTTGACCAGGCGTTAAAACTGGCGCGAGCCGGTTACGAGATCGATCCCGCCGAGCTTTCGGAGAAGACAGGTTATCGGATCCGGCTGCGCAATTACCCGATTGCGCCGTTGCCAAAAGCTCCATCGCCGCAAACGGAAACCGAAACGGAGCCGGTTGAACATGAAATTTAAAATGACTTTTACTTTCCAAAAATATGAATCTTCCCACTGAACCTACTCATTTTCAACCGGTGCCCGATGGCTGGTTTCACATCGCGCCGCATGGAACCTTTCCGCATTCAAACGGTGCGATGCAGGTGATCGATGCGGAGGCGTGCGACACGATGCTTCGGACATTTAACGAGGAGGCGCGGCAAGCGAATTTTCCGGGGCTGCTCGTCGATTTCGATCACTTCTCCCATGATCCGGCGCAGCCGACAACGGCCGCAGGTTGGATCAGCGGGTTGGATCATCGCGACGACGGACTTTATGCGCAGATTCGCTGGTCGGATCTCGGGCATCAGGCGTTGACGGGCGGGCGTTATCGGCTCGCATCGCCGGTCTGGAATCGTGCCGATTGCGATCAGTGGAGCGCGTCGGTTGCGCCCGATGGACGCGAGGTCGTGCATTTGCGCCCGCGCCGATTGGATCGGCTCGCGCTGACGAACGACCCGAATTTGCCGGGGCTGATGCCGTTGTCCAATCGCGTGAGTCGCGCAGACGAACTTCAACCAATTGCGGTCGATAGTCACAGGCCGCCGCACCATTTTGAAAATTCCGTCGACGAGCCGTCGGCGGCTACCCATCAATCAACCATGAACCTTCGAAACGAAATTCTTCAACAATTCCAACTGCCCGGCACGGCGACCGATGCCGATATTTCCGAGGCGCTGCGACGTCAGACGGATGAACTCGATGCGCTGCGCAATCGCTGTGAGCGGTTGCAGGAGGCGCAGACCGAAAGCGACCTGGAACGCTTCGCCGATGTAATCACGAATCGTGATGTCGTCCGCACGCAGCTTCTGTCCAATCGCGAGAACACGCTGGCGTTGCTCAATGCATTGCGCCAGCCGGAACCTCCCGCGCCGTTGCATCAGCCGCATCTGCATCGTCCTCATCTGCACCTGCTCAGTCCGGTCGCTACGGAGCCCGATTCGTCTGCTGCGCGCCGGGTGGCGAATCGCGCGCGTCAACTCCAGAGCCAGTTGAAAATCGGTCATCACGCTGCTTTTCGCCTTGCCGAGGGCGAAGCGGCGGAGATGGAGGTCGCATGATTATTCACAAGGTGGCTTCCGCGTTACTCTCGGAAACGCCTTCCCTTCCGCCGCAGGGCAAGCGGTTGCAACCCATTCATCAGCGGCAGCGTTTTGCCGCCGCTACCAAAAGCATCCGGCGATTTATATCGCTGGCCAAAGAAAAAAAATATGAGTCAATCCAATACCCATGAAGGTGATCTTTTGATCACGGCCAACGAGGACCTTTCCGCTTATGCGGATGTGCTCGTGGCTCCTTACAACAGTTCCGGCCACCTTGTGGTCACACGTCCCGCCGCCAATAACGATTATGCGCTTTATGTGCTCGTGTATGGTGCGCCGTCGGGAAGCAAAGCGACGGTGCGTCCTCTGAACCCGAATCGCACGGTGCGAGTCGTGGCCAAGGGCACGGGCAACCCGGGCGATCTGCTGGCCCTGGCCGATGGCGTCACCACGGCTGCCGATAAAGGCAAGGTGCTTAAACCGACGGCAAGCGGGACTTACCGCATCGTTGGCGTGGCCGAAGAGGCGTTCGCGGACGGGCAGCTTGTTCGCATGAGACCCACGTCCGGGAGCCTGACGATTTCGTAAAATCCCTGGCGTTCAAAAAGTGCTGACTATCCAAAGACAAAATAATTAGAGGTCCCTCGACAAGCTCGGGATGACCGAAATTTAGAAATCCAAATAAAATTTATGCCTAGTTTATCCGCAATTACCTCCAGTCCGATGTTGCGCGAGTTCGCCCAGGGCGCGGCCCAGTCGGCCGTGCAGCCCGTGGCCGATTTCCTCGCGCCAACGGTCGAAGTTCCGACCAGCATTGGTCGCTATAAAATCTATACGGAGAAAAACCGTTTTGCCCCGCCCGATACTTCCCGGGCGATCGGCGGACGCGCCACCGTGTTGAGTTTCGACGCAACCGATGCAACCTACAACTGTCAGCCGAACGCGCTCGACTTTCCGATCGATTATCTCGAACAGATCGAGGAAGCCGCGCTGACGAATGCGCTAATGGAAGGCGCGACGATTGTCGCCGAGGTGGCCGCGTTGTGCCACGAACAGAACGTGATCAATGCCGCCGTTACGGCTACAACTTCCGGCGCGGTGGCCAAGACCTGGTCGGGCGGCAGCGGGAGCGATCCGATTGACGATATCGACGCCCAGATTCTCAGTGTGATCAAGGCCGCGCGCTACGGCTCGCTGATGGGTGTCGGTGTCCTTTTTGGCGCCGGGGCCTGGCGTTTGTTCAAGAACGCACCGAACGTGCGGAGCCGTTTCGTGGCTGCTGGCGATTATGCGATTCCGAACGTGACTCCCGCCGAGGCGACGAAGCTTTTCGTGGGCAACCCGGAAGTGCGCACGTCGTACATGGTGGTCGATACGGCGAAGGAAGGTCTTACGCCGAGCATCAGCTTCCTGCTCGATACGTCGGTGCTGATTTTCGCGCGGTTACAGAATCCGACGCGGCGCGATCCGTCGTTCATGAAGACGTTCCGGTTGATGGGCAACTACATGGTGCCCGGTTCCTACCTGCGCGATGACGGTCGCGTGGAAGTGGCGAAGTTCGACTGGAGCGAGGCCGTGGCGATCACGAATAGTTCCGCAGCCCAGCTTTTAACCGTTTCCTAAATCTCCCAACTCCAGAAATTCAGTGCCGTCCGATCCGGGCTGAATTTTTGACGGAATTACGGAGTTACGGAATTACCAAATTTGATGGAATTAACGGAATTTTTTGGGATGCAAAAAGCGGGATGCCCTGGCTGAAGGCGATGTCTAGTGGCGCTTTTCATACGAAGTGGGAAGAGGGCCATATCCCTCGACTTCGGTTCGGGTTGCCCTTGTGACAAAAGACACTTGCCGGCTCACCTTTGCTCGGGATGACGGATTTTTTATAACACAATTTTATGAATTCAAAATTTTATGGCATGGATTACACCTGCGGAATCTGATGTTTTGACGGTGCTTTCTGAAACGGAGCTGGCGACGTATCGCGCGGCGGCGACTGCCAGCGGCCAGGCTGATCCGCTCGCGCCAACGCTGGCGCAAGTGGTGGACCTGGTGCGCGGTTATGTCGGCGCTTATAAACCGAACACGCTGGGATTGCCGGGCACTCTTCCGCAAAAATTGCTGGCTCCCGCGCTTGACCTGGTCGCGGTGCGTCTGCCCCAACGGGTGGGTGTTCCTCCAAAAGACGTGCGCAAGAATGCCGCCGATCAGGCGGTGCGTTTGCTGGAACAGGTGGCTGCGGGCGATTTCAATATCGAAGAACCGGTCAATGCGTCGCTGGAGGTTACTTCCGCGCCGCGTCCGAGTATTTCGGCGAATAATCGCGATTTCACGCGGTGTACTGAGGAGGGTTTGTGAGCCCGGCAATGGAATTGCACCGCCGACGGGTCGTCGGCGGCTACCTACGAAAAGGCTACTACTTATGTCTAGTGTTTTAATGTCGATTCAGCAGGAGATCGCGGATCGGCTGCTGGCTGATCCGTTCTTCGCGACGATTCCGATACTGGTCGAGCAGCCGCGCGATGTTTCGTATGAGTTGCAGGCGAGTATCGCTGCGGCAGGAACGTATGGGATCGTCCTGGTTCCACAGGCCACGGTGAGCGCATCGACTGCGCCGGGTCCGATTTTCGATCCGGTTGAGATTGCGGTGATCGTTCGGGAAAATATTCCGGTTACATCGGGGCCGCACGCGCTCGAAGTGGCGGAGACGGCCCTGGCACTGCTGCATCTTTTTCGTCCGACGACGATCAACGAGGTTCTTTCCGCTGCGCCGCATGCGTTGCAACGGATGAATGAGCCGGGCGTGGTGGCATATGAGATTCGTGTGCGAACGCAGGCAGGCGCGGCCTACGCGGTGCCGCAACTTGACGCACCGACGATCAGCAGCGCGGGAACGCATTCGCCGCAGACGGTGACGCTGGCCTCAGATACCACGGGTGCGGCGATCTATTACACAATGGATGGTTCTCAGCCCGCGCCGCGTTCACCGACGTCGATTTTATATACTGCGCCGTTCGCGGTAAATGCGCCGACGCGGTTGCGTGTTCGTGCATGGCTGGCGGGGTATGTGGCGAGTGGGGAAACGAGGGCGAGTTACACGTGAAGACTTTGACATTTTCAACTGAGATAACGTCTCGACTGCCTCCTGTCCCGCTATCGCGGGACCCGGACAACAAAGTAGTCCGGGCCACCCCACTGAGTCGATTCTTCGACTTGGCATCACTTTTTTTGGACAGGATTAATATGATTAAGAAGATTTTAAGGGATGCAAAAAGCGGGAGACCCTGGCTGGAGGCGATGTCTTGTGGCGCTTTTCATGCGAACCGGGAAGAGAGGCAGGTCCTTCGACTGCGGCTCGGGAAAGCCTTTGGGTTAAAAGAAGCCTCCCGGCTCGCCTTCGCTCAGGATGACGTTGCGGTAAAAGGTTACCGTTCGCTGAACCTTGTCTCCGCTCACGGTGACCACGAGAGAGGGCTTTTAATATGCCGATAACACGTTCAACTCTTTTGGCGGGGCCGGCATCGGCGACGTTTAACGGTCACACGTTTTTCGCGCATGACGGTATTCTGGTGACGCCTGCGCTGGAGCTTCAGGCGGTCGATTCCGATGCGCAGGGCGTGCTCGATGAAACGGTTTCGGGCGCGCTGGTGAAAATCCAGTTTACCCCCTCGGCGCCGTTTGCCGATCTGCTGGCGCTCTTTCCTTATACGCAGGCGAATCCGGGGATGTCGTTTTTCGGTTCTGCCGATACATCCCTGACCTTGATCGCATCGAACGGTGTGCGGCTGACGTTTTCCGCCGTTGCTGTTCTGCAAATGCCCGATTTGATCCTGACGAATCGCGGGCCGGTGACGGGAGCGGTGACGTTCCTGGCAATGGGCGCACGGGGACTCGGGCTGACGACGACGAATCGTTTGGTGACGATTGATACGACATCGGTTCCCATGCCGCCAAGTGGAACGCCGCAACTGGCCGACGATTTTGTGGTGATCTGGGGCGAGTCGCCGTGGATCGCCCTGCGGGCGCGTGACGGAATTCGTGTCCGGTTCGCGATGAAGACGAAGCCTGTGTTGTCGGATGCGAATGCGTTGCTGGATCTGACGCTGGAACGGTTGGAGGTCGAGGTGCGATTTGTGCCCGCGACTCCGAGCGGCCCGGCAGAAGCTGACCTGGTTGCCGCGTTGCAATTGCAGGGTGCAAATGCGTTGCCGGGACGATTGCTGTCGGCGTCGTCAAATACGCTGGATGTGGCGGGGGAGCATCTTTTCGTGCGCTTGCCGCTGGCGCAATTAACGCGGGGAGAAATGGCGTTCGATGCGATCCATTCGCGCGTGGGGGAACTGACGTTTGTCGCCGAGCAGGCATTTTTGGAAACAGGCGCGCCGGAGCCGTTGATGGTGTTGGCGGAGGGGATGCCGTGAAAAATTTTGACGGGATTAACATGATTAAGAGGATTGGAAATGAAGGAACGGCGAGGCGTGTTCGTTCTGCCGAACCTATTTCTGTTTGTAAAATCAATTGCCTGACCGGGCTGAATCATAACGGAATTACCAAATTTGACGGAATTAACGGAATTTTTTTGGACAGGATTAAGAGAATTGGGATTTTTCTGGCTGAGAAAGCGTCCCGACTGCCTCCTGTCCCGCTATCGCGGGACCCGGACAACAAAGTAGTCCGGGCCACCCCACTGAGTAGATTCTTCGGCTCGGCTTCGCTCGGGATGACGGCGTTTTCTCTTTTTCAAAAAAATTAAAAATATATGCGAATTTCTCTTAATAATATCTGGCTGACCAATGACGGTGAGACGGATCTTCATGGTTGGACCGACGCGCATGATGTGCGGTTGAATGGCCGACAGATCGTGCAGGATGCCCAATTTTTACGTGCATTGGCGGCTCAACCGTTGGCGCGAGGCAACCGGGTCAATCAATTGCGTTTCACGGTGACGCGGCAACATGCGAGCGTGGCGGAAGCGAGCGCTTATGTGTTGACGGCGTTCAGTTCGCTTCCAACGGATGGGATGGCGACGCTGGTTTGTGGCGCGTATGGCGAGACAGCCATTACCTGCATATTCGATGCGGTGCTGGAGGAGATGCCTGAAAGCATTTTCCACGGCACGCGTACGGATACGACGTTTGTGTTGCGCGGTGGTCTTATCACCACTGTGTCGCCGATGGCGAGCAGTGTCGTGGACGGGGTTTCGTTCTCGACGATTTACGGTTATCCGCAGGGTGGATCGCCGGATGGCGGCAACCTGGCTGATTCGCTTTCACCCTCCGCGCTTAACCTGGACGGAGGATCGTTTTCGTGAAAACGACTTGTAACGGAATTACGGAATTAACGGAATTTTTTATGAACCACGGTCGCTCCATTTAACTTTTAACACTCAACCCTTTTGCCCGGCAAAAAATCTTCGGATCAATCGTTAGAGGTCCCTCGAAAAGTTCGGGATGACATTTTTTAAAATATGGCACAAAAAATCCAAATGCGGCGTGGGCTTGAGGCCCAACGCTCTCTTATCACCCCGGATGCCGGGGAACCGCTTTTCACCACGGATAACAAACAATTTTTCATCGGCGATGGCACGACGGCCGGAGGTCTCCTGATCGGGGGCGGCTCGCCTGTTACCTTCGTGCAGAAATTTCGTGGCACGCAGGCCATCGCGTCGGGGGTCGATTCGGTCACGCTGACGGGACTCGGTCTGCCGTCGGTTCCGGCCCAGGTGCTGGTGACGATGCGCAAGGCGACTGGCGGGCTGAATCTTTTCGCGGTGGTGCGGGATAGTTCGATCAGCGCGGGCGGGTTCACGGTCGATCTTTCGGGCGTGACGGACGCGACGACTTACAAACTCGATTACCTGGTGATTTTATGAATTCGATCTGGACGTTGCGCGATGCAAGCGATGTTGAAAAGACGCTGGCGGATTGGGGTCTGCGCGACCTGACGCGGGAACTGATCAACCAGGCGCCCGATCTCGTGACGTTTCGCGCGGATGGACGGGCCAGCGATGCCGATCCTATTTTTGCGCATGGCTCGACGGTGCGGCTTTTTCGCAACGGCACGCCCTGGTTTTACGGGCGGGTGGTGGAGGCGCCGGGGCGCGCATCGACGAAGGCGGAGGAGCAGGTTTATCACATGGCGGGGCCGTGGTGGTACCTGGAGAATCTTGTTTTTCAACAAATCTGGCAGACGACAAACGGCGTCGATGTGACCCTGGTTCCGACGAACAAAAGCCGGTTAATTCTCGGCCAGAAGAGCGACGGGACAAAGCTGGCGACGGGCGAGGCGATCCTGGAGGCGCTCAATTATGCGATCGCGCACGGTGCGCCGATCACGCTGGGCACGATTACGCCGAACGCAACTGCGCCTTACGCGGAGGCGCTGGATCAATCATGCGCGGAGGTAATTCGCTTGTTGTTGCGCTGGACGCCGGACGCGATGACGGCGTTCGATTACACCACGACGCCCTACCCGACGCTGTCAATTCGTCGCCGGGCCGACGCGGCAACGGTGACATTGCCCGCCTACGGCACGCCGGTTTCAGCTCTCGATTTGACGCCGCGCCATGATTTGCAGGTTCCGGCGGTGGTGTTGAAATTCGAGCAGACGAACGATATCGACAACGATACTTTCACGTCGCTGATCGTGCAGTCCGCTCCCACGACGGCGACGGGGGACGAATTGGGCGCGATGGTGATGACGCTCGACCTGGCCGGGGCGCGGGCGACGTATCAAAAGCAGAAAGTGCGTACCGCGCCGATTCCGCAGAGTGATGCGCCGATGGGGATCATCGATTGGTGGAAGGGGAAATTTCCGTGGCTGGCCGATTTTGCCGATGCCGATTTAACGGTGCTGACGGGATCGCATTCTGTCGCGATTGAAAATCCGTCGAATTATCCGGGCGTCACGATGTCGAATCTTCCGAATGAGTTGCTGGAGGGTTCGGTGGCGGCGTGGATGAATCTCTATTCGGCGCCGTTGCAGGTTCGGGTGACGTTGAAATATACGGGCGCTGATACGGTGGAATCGGCTGAGGTGTGGGGCACGACGAAGCAACGTAATCTTTACACGCGGATTGTCGGGACGAATGCACAGACGCAGGTTTATAGCCGATTGACTTCGGAGACGGAGGCGGAGGCGGTGCCGACGGGGCTGGCGCAGGCACTCTTCGATGCGACCGGCACACTTCAATATGACGGTGTGCTGGAGTTGACGGAAGCGGAGTGCTCGGGCATGGCTGCGCCGGGATGTCTCCTGAACCTGACCGGCGGGCGCACGGAATGGGCGACGATGTCGGCGCAGATTCAGCGGACGGAGGAGCGGGTCGATCTGGGGCAGACGCGTTTGACGGTCGGCCCGGCGAAACATCTTGGTCAAGCCGACCTGGCGACGATGCTGCGCGCGAATCGCAATCGACGGATTTCATTTCGGCTCAATGAGCGAACCAGCGGCAAGGCAAGCGGGAACGCAGCGAAGGTGCAGGGCGGAGAACAGTTGCCGCGTTCCGATTCAAATTTTCGACCTTCGGCATCGAGCGCACCAGAACCGAACAAGCCTTTCGAGCTTCTGGATGCGTCGGATGTGACCGGGCTGAAGGTGATCGTGAATGCCAATTCGTTTCTCCAGCAGTCGCTGACGGTGAACGATACGTTTGCGATCACGGGACTTGGCACGGCCATCGCGGTGGGGGTGGAGACGCAAATCTGGTTGGAAATCGATTTTACGGAATTTGTGGTGAGCGCGGCGAACATCGCTTCCGGAACATCGGGCTGGAGTGGGTTTCCGAATCCGTTCACGTACACGGGCACGGCGCCAAACCAGGAGATGACGAGCGCGTTTTTGCTGATCGGCTACCTGGTGGCGACGAGTTCACCGCTCGACGGGACGGTCATCACAGGCGGGCCGCCGGAGGTGCCGGTGAGCGCGAAGATTATCCAATGTGTGTCGCAGGATGTGCTGTTGCGCAATGGCTGTTTCAACGGGCTGCCTGCGATTTTTCCATTTCCACACCATGCTCCTTCCATCTGATGAAACTTAATTATTTCGAAACCACTTTTTTTCCGTTTTGCGTTCCGGAGAAGGATTCGTCCTTTGCCGCGAACGTGGGCGCGCAGACGGTTTACCCGGCGGGTTTTAGTCTCGACCAGGTGGCGCAACTTTATTGGCGGGCGCAGGATTATTACCTAGTGGCTTCCGGAAACGGAATGCTGGGCGGAATAACACAGGCGCTGAGCGTGGATGGGCTGGTGCCGCCTCGCAACGTGATTGTCGGGACGGGGAATTATGACGCGCTGGATGGTTTCACGCCGACGGGGCCGGGTGATTTGGTCTGCGGGCGCGGGGTGCGGCAGGTGGTTCCCGGTTCGGGGACGGTTGTCGCGAGCGGGCCTGATGGGAACGGGACGAACAGCAGCGCGTTATTCAATCTTCAGGTGAATCTTTTTTACCCGGAGATTTTTGTACCCGATCCGGTGATCAAGTACGACGGGCTCTGGTGGCCAGCGATGAGTATTTCGTGCGCGGTGGAGAACAGTGTCGATGTCGATTCGGGCGGTTCGCTGGAGAGTTCCTTTGACTGCACGACCCTGCCCGATCCGGACAGTACGGTGAACATCGGTTCGTTTTCGTTCTTTGGAGTTTCAGTGCCGGTGTTTTGCACGATGCTGGCACCGGCAAGAGATTCCATTCCTGCCGAAACACGGACGTTTTCGGGCGCACTGACGGTGGCCGCCGAATGGGATTAAATTCTTTTTCCAAAAAACTTTGAAAATATTTACACAGGCAGTGTCCAAACCAATCAACGGGTAAAACGATTTTTGCCCTATTTTAAACCTCAACCTATAATTCTTTCATGATTTTATCTTCCTTTTCCTCTTTTTCCAAACGGCCGGGCGCGACGCTAGCGGGGCTTTTGGGCGTGGCGTTTTTTTCCGTGCTGCTGCTTTGTGGTGCGGGTTCTGTGCCTGTCCAAAATTTACTGCCCCAGGGCGCGATGCAGGGCGATCTTAACGCGGGCAGTCACAGCATTACCAATGCAGCGACGGTTAATGCGACAACTTATACCGAGCCTCCCTTGAGTATTGCGCCACCTGTCCCTGCGGTCGCTGCGAGCAGCACGGTGCTTGTCGCGATTGGCGATTCGATCACGGAGGGCAAGACCTCGCCCCTGACGAGCGACGGCAGCATGTCGTGGGCAAATCTGCTCGAAAATCTTTCCTATTTTGGCGGGAGCAGCACGACGACATTGACGAATAACGGGATCAGTGGGTGGACAGCGGCATCCTTTGTCGGGAGCACGGGCACTCAGCAAGCATCCGGCGTATGGACAGGTGGCACGTATTGGACGGCTTCCCACTCCTTGATTACGGGTGCGGCGTCGGGGAAGGCCTGGGCGACGATTTGGGCGGGGACGAACGATATCAAGAACGGTGCATCCGCCGCCACGGTCGAAGCGGCGCTGCTGGCTCTCTATACCCAAGCGCAGACGGATGGCGCAAAAGTGGTTGCTTTTACGATCATGGATCGCGGTGATTTAAGTGGTGGAAACGAAACGGTTCGCGCTGCCGTGAACACCTGGATTCGCAGCACCACGGCATCGGCTCATTATAATTATCTGGTCGATGCGG
>Ga0206928_1030_pt1 | contig 42527 bp, 47 predicted proteins | sample Alteio_BWOrgHeat_21_FD_152941 | JGI IMG/M metagenome (GOLD analysis project Ga0206928, IMG submission 152941) | Enriched cells from forest soil in Barre Woods Harvard Forest LTER site, Petersham, Massachusetts, United States -... | ecosystem: Environmental > Terrestrial > Soil > Temperate forest >... | reverse complement strand
CCTCAAACGCCGGTTGAAAATGGGTATCAAAGCCGAAGGCCGGTCCGTTCAAATGGTCGTCATGTTGTTGATGCGGATATTCTTTGTTTTAAAGGTGTTCGTTTCCGCATCGGATCATGCCCTCCATTGGTCCAACGTCCCCATTCCCCTCATGACCGCCGCCGATGCCGGCATTCTGCTGGGATTTCTAATCCAGTTTTACGTTTTCAGGGAAAACACCTTTGCCTCGGCCGTGATCGAAATCACCGAAGGCCAAAAAGTCATCTCCACCGGACCCTACGCCCTTGTCCGGCATCCCATGTATTCCGGCGCGCTCGTGGTCAATTTCCTCCTGCCGGTCGCCCTCGGTTCGTGGTGGGGATTGCCCTTTGCCCTGGCCATGGCAGCCATTTTCGTTGTGCGGCTCCTGGATGAAGAAAAACTCCTGCGCCAAAGTCTCCCCGGTTATATTGAATATTGCCAAAAAGTCCCTTGCCGCCTCATCCCTCACCTCTGGTAACAAAACCTGCATGGAGAAAGTGCCGTGTCACATATTTATTCACCATCCATTCATCCACCAATCCAAAAAAAAGAAGGCGCGTTCTTTTAAACGCGCCTTCGCAAAAATCACGCATCACGCATCACTTCAACTTCCCCAGCACCGCCTGGATCGCCGCAAAATTCGGCAGGTCTTTGGGCGTCGGCGTCCGCTCGCTGTATTGGATCACCCCGTTCTTATCAATCACGAACGCCGCGCGCGCCGCCGTGTCGCCAATGCCAGCCAGCATCGGGAACACCACGTCATACGCCTTGACCACTGTCTTGTTCAGGTCGCTGGCGAGCGTGATCTTGATGTTATCCTTCTGCGCCCAAGCTTGCTGCGCCATGGGACTATCCACGCTCACACCGATCACGTCGGCGCCCAGGTTCGTATAATCGCCCAAGCCATTTGAGATGTCGCACATCTCCTTGGTGCAAACACTCGTGAACGCCAACGGAAAGAACAAAAGCACCGTGTTCTTCTTGCCGAAATTGTTGCTCAACTTGACCTCCACATCCGCGGGAGTCCTGGACTTGAGCGTGAAATCAGGGGCTTTAGAGCCGACAGGTAGTGCCATAATCGTAGGTTGTTTGGTTTGGTTTGGTTGATGCTGCCAATGCCTGATATTCCTGATTCGCCCAACTCCTGTCAAATGGTGAATTTTGGAGAAACCTCCAGCTTTTGTCTATTGGGGTCCAGCGTCACGCTGGTTACAGCGCCCCCAGCACTTCTGCGGCATGCTCATCCGGCTTCACTGCCGGCCAGATCTTTTTAATCCGGCCATCCGGCCCGATTAGAAACGTCACCCGGTGAACACCCATGTATTTGCGGCCCATGAAACTCTTCTCACCCCACACGCCGTAGGCTTCTGCAATCTTTTTGTCCTCGTCTGCCAGCAACGTGAACGGCAGCTTGAACTTCTCCACAAACTTGTCGTGGGATTTCACCGCGTCCGGACTCACGCCCAGTATCACCGCTCCCTTTTTCTTGAACTCCGCAAAGCCATCGCGGAAGGCGCACGCCTCCTTGGTGCAGCCCGGCGTATCATCCTTCGGATAAAAATAGAGGATTACGTTCTGGCCCAGGAAATCGGCCAGGGAAAGTCTTCCGCCACCGTTCGTGGCCACGGTGAATTTCGGGGCCGCATCCCCTTCCTTCAATTTGAGTTCAATCGCATTTGCCATAATTTTAACCACAGGTTTGCATAGTCAGCGGGTCCATAAAGAAAAAAGTTCCGCCAGTTTTCATTCCACTTTCGCCGTGCTGGCCGGATGCTTGCTGAGTTGGTGCATTCCATCCCAGATGTAAAACCATCCCGAGGCCACCGTGAACAGTCCCGAGCCCAGGATCCAGACTTTGAGCCAGGTCCCATGAAATGGGACATCCCAGCGCAATAAAATCCAGACCACCATCACCATCTGAAAGACCGTCGCCACCTTGCCGGTCAATCGCGGGCGCACGGTGATGCTGCCCACCACCAGCCGCACCACCACCGCGCCGATCGCAAGCATCACGTCACGGCCGATGATCGCCCCCGTCAACCAGAGCGGGATCTGGCCCAGCCGCGGTGCATTGTCAAAACTTAAAATCACGATCGCCGAAACCAGCAGCAACTTGTCCGCCAGCGGATCCAATATCGTGCCCAGTTCGCTCCGCTGATTGTAGCGCCGCGCCACATAGCCATCCACGCCATCGAGAATGGATGCCACCGCAAACGCCAGCAATCCCGCCAGCCGGTAACTTTCATTGCCCGTCCGGACATAATAAATGATCTCCACCACGAAGAATGGAACCAGCAGAATTCGCAGGACAGTGATTTTATTCGCAGTCGTCATCGCCGCAAAAACATGACACACATTTCAAAAACCCGCACCAACCGAATGTTCCCCCTACGGCGATGAATCCGATTCCAAAGTCCTCAACGTATCCCCCACTGTACCCCCCAACCTGATTCCCGTCGTGTAAACGACCGCCGCAAACCCGAGGAGCACCAGCGCCAAAACCACAAAGGACCAAAAATGCTTCTTTTCAAAACGCCTCAAGGTCATCGCGAATGACACCAGCGCCAGCAATGCCCCCACCACAATCACTGCATCCACGCTCACCCGCTGCCAATAACTCCCGCCCAGGTGCAGCCACATCCCGAATTCATCAAACGTCAGCCCCAGCGCCACACCATACATCAACGCCGTGATCTCTGCCTTCCGGCCCACCGGCCTCCGGAATACACTGTAACCACAAACACCGGCCAGCAGGAAAATCCCGTAGTTTAAATGATGCACATGCGTCCCCTGCAGGAAAAAATACATGTTCGGCATCGCCTGGCACATGATCAAAAACACGAACACCCGCGACAGCATGAACGTCACCAGAAAACTGAACAGCGTATAACGCGCCAGCTTGTGCGCCGTCTCCCGGCGAATGTGCTGGTGAAGTTCTCGTTCCGTTTCCATCGCCCACAAGCTAACCATTGAAAACCCGGTCCGTCAAGGCGGTGCGCCCCGATGCCCGCCAGCACCCGACACGTTGTCTTCTTCGATGCCACGACCTATCAACCACTTGCAAAATTCATTAACCGATGTATTTTGAGAAATGACCACCTCTAATGAGAAATTAGATGGTTCGGAAACCCGGAAAAAAACGGCGCACCCCGGTGAACCGGTTTGGGTTCAGTGCGAAGGTTTCAGGTGCCTTGCATTTTTGGACAAGCAGGGCCAATGGCGGGCTTTTTATGATCGCTCCAAATTATCCGGCGTCGTAAAAGTGCTTCCTCATCCGGTCCCATAAAGTTTCCCCTCTAATATTTCCAACCACCCCGGACAAATACCCGGGTGTCGCCGTGACTCTCGTACCGGGGTGATACCCAGATGGCGCCCGGCTGCGGCGGATGTGCCCAATGACCGCGATCCCAGACCCATTGGCCACGCCAGTTCCATGCGCCCGGCACCCACACGTAACCGGGCCCCGGCGCGATGCTCATGGTTTCCACCTCCGGCAATGGCGGCGCCTGCGGCACCACTACCTCCGTGCCCACTTCCGCGGCCGGCTCGCGGTACACAACCCGCTCGCGATGCGCGCAACCGCTCACCAGCGCCACTGCCACCAGTGCCAGGGCGCACTTGTAAATATATCGAGTTATCATATGCAGGTTTTTGACACGTTATATCAGGAATCTCCCAATGTAAATTATATCAACGGAGCCGGACGCAGGTCCGGCTTCCGTTTTTCGGTCAGACCCCGCCATTCAATTAGCAGACTACGGCTCAATGATCATGATTGTCATCCTGATGCGGATGGTCGTCATCATGATGCTCAATGATCACCGCGTGGCCCTCGTCCCGGTCCCCACGTGGATGATCATGAACCAAAATACAGCCCGTGCCTGCCAGAAAGATGATTCCCGCCAAAGTTAGTAAAATAACCTTCATAATATTTGTAGTTAAACTCGTCCGCCATGCCAGACCCTTCATGTTCGGACAACCGAATATCCTAAAGATTATAGATTTTTGCCATGGGGTATTTCACCCATCTTGACAACAGGATGGGCACCCGTCTTCCGGTTGGTGAAATGAATTCCACTTCAAACGCAAATGGTGATGCCGTTTTACCGGCCCGAGTTGTATTCGAATCGCCTCCGTCTTCTCGTCGGGAACCAAAACCAGATTATAAGCTTCACAGAGTGCCAAAATGGTTTGTTTCGCTGTGACGCCACGATGCCCAGCCATCGCGCAGCACTCTTTGCCATGCAACCGCTATTTATTCTGCACCACATGTTCCTTGGCCAGTTCAACCATTTTGTTGAATTCGTCCTCACCCCCGAAGTATTCGTAATTCACCGTTCCCAGCTTGGGGATCAGTTCATTCAACTTGTTCCACTGCTCCGCCTGGTACGCGCACCACGCATAGTTGTGATAATAGCTGGTGGCATCCGGGTTGAGCCGAAAAAAACGTTCAAAAGACGCTTCAACGTCCGGCCAGACGTCCGGCAGCTTCCAATAAGCCTTTTTGTAATCCGACTCAGACAGATAGAACCAGTATTCACGATGGGCCTGATAAAGCATCAGCGGCACATAGCCGCCCCAATTGGTCGAAGTCAGGCATTCCCGGCCAAAGGCAACCATGTCGGCGCGCGACCCGTACCATTGCGGATAGAGATAATGGAGTTTCTGTTCGCACGCATTGAAACTGTCCGGGTCTATGGCCATGGCGCGGCTAAACCAGGTCTCCATCTCATCGCGGGGTTTCTGCAGTCCCTCGCAAACCCGGATCATCTGGACAGGTATCCGTTCATCCTTGGGATACATGCCCCACGCTTTTTCCAACGACGACCCGGCGGTTTTGAGATCATCACCAAAAGTTTTCCAGGCGTCCTGACCGACTGAACCGGCGTAACCGCTTCCCCGGGCAGACCACGCCATGTCTATGTAAGCATCCCCTTTCAGCAACCACGCGGTGTAATCGTTTGACCAATTTTGGAAGTATTGTTGTTCAATCTGTTGATACATTTGTTCCAGGCTCTTCCCGCCGTCCAGGGATATGGCCAGTTCCGCCGCCTCGTACGCCTCTTCGGCTGGCACATTCTTGTCCGATAACGTGGCGGCCAGGTTTTGGGTCAGCACCGCCCAGGCCTCATTCAGGTCCGGCGCGTTCGTGGCATTGTAACCGTAGGTGTAAAATCCCTGGTCCATCGTCCGCGCCGCCGCATAAAACTTCCGGATCGGCGGATACCTGCTCCCGTTCATCGTCCGCATCATTTGCATGAACGAATCCATGAACCGCTCCTTGAGGTTCGACTGGTCCATCGCATACCGGATGTACAAATAGTTCACCATCGGATCCTTGCAACCGGCCCGAATGGCGGCATTGACATTGGTGGTAATGATTTGCGCCCATGGTTCATTGGTGCCGAGCACGCCGGCGCGGCTATAGGCAAATTCCGTCAACGCGAGCACCGCCGGTCCGTCCCAATAATAACCCCGGAAACCCGCCTTGTAATACGCGTCCACGGTGGTCTGAAGATTCCATTCCAAATGCGCCTGCTTCACCGGATCCGAAGAAGTCCCCCTGGCAAACCGTTTGTGATGGGCCGCCATGGTAACCAGGAATTCGACAATACAAGCCCCCGCAACGATGAAGATCGCCAGTCGCGCCCGTGTCATGCCCCATGCTACTCTGCGCGAGAACACCTTTACAATAAGGTTTTATGAAGCTTGCAACCCTGTCTTGTTACACCGATACCCGCGGTACGGTAGTAGTGTATAGCAACTGGCCCTGGTCGCTGATCATCCGCACGTCCATTTGCCCCGGCTGCAGGGCCACGGCCACGAACCCGGAACTGCTTTTGGCAAATTTCGTGTGCGGCGTGTTCGTCGTCGGCCGGATTTTCGAGCCCCCGCCCGAACAAAACAGGTTCACCGTGCCCGCCTGCAGATGCTGCAGGTCATGGTCATGCCCGTTGATGTACGCCTGCACCTTGTACTGCTGCAACAGCGGCAGGATGTGCTCGATGATGTACGGTGTGTCTCCATGTTCACCGCCGGAATAAACCGGATGATGCCCCACCACAATCTTCCACGGTGTCGTGGACGCCGCCAGAGCCACTCGCAGCCACTCCACCTGCTTCGGCACCTCGCCACGGTTTAAATGCTTTTCAAAAATCAACTCTTCACCGTCCAGTTCCGCCATTGGAGTCGTGTCAATGTAGAAAAAATCCACCGTGTGCGCGTCATCAATCTGCTCCGTGCGCGTGTAATAGCGCGCCGGCATGTTCCAGCGCGCACTCACCTTGCCGTAGGCGATCTGCGCGTCGCAGTTGCCGTGGTAATCATGGTTTCCGAGCACCGCCTGCCAGCGCGCCTGCAGCGCCGGCGCCGTATAAACCTTTTCAAACGACGTTTGCCACTGCGGATCATCCACCGAAGCCACCCCGTCCTCGTAAAAATTATCGCCCACCGCGATAATGAACCGCGCCCCGATGTCCGAGGCAGCCAGCCCCATTTGTTTCGCCACGTCCATCTGGTCCTTTTCCCCATCGCGCCCCCAGTCGCCCACTACCAGGAAATTCAATCCACCCGCCTTCGCATCCGCCGCCAGCAGTTCGCGCGGCATCAACGAACCGAGAACCGTGGCCTGGGTGGCCACAAACAATGTGCGGACAAATTCGCGCCGGGTCTGTTTCATAAATTATTCACATTTTATATTGTCATTCCCCAGCTAAAAACAAACATTTTGGCAACAAAACATCGAGGCATTTTGGAAAGTCCCGGCTAATGCAGGTAAACAGATAAAGCTCGAATCAATACAATCATGAAAAACAACCCGCAATTGAAAGCATACCTGGCTGCCCTATGTTTCGCTTTGTTGGCCAGCACCGTACAGGCTCAGCCAGTCTCACCAGCCACCGGCATGCCAGTGACAGTTTCAGTCTCCCAATACCCGGCACCAGTCGCGATTGACCCGGTTACCGGCTTGCCTGTCGCCACGGAATGGAAAGATCCGGATTGGAAGGACCCGGACAAGGTTCTTGACAGCGTGTCTTATGATGGCCTGCCCGTTTCCGAGGTTTCTCGCCAATTGAGCGAAGTGTTCACCAATGAGTTCGATATTTTATTGCCCCGGGATTTTGGCGCACAACCCCCAAATTTCGAGGCTGCCGACTGGATTTCGGCACCGGTTCATTTGCAATTAAAGAACGTCACCGCCAGCGAAATATTTAACGCCATGAACCTGTTGTTCCAAAACAACCGTACCCCGTTGCAGTGGGAATTGAAAATGAATGGCCACCGGCGCATCGTGCTGCTGCGAGTGTTGGAAGATCCCCCATCCTCAAGCGCATCTGCCAGGCCGCAGTCAAGGGCGGTCTTTTATGTGGGCGACTTGATCGGCGATAAAGGAAACATGGATGATTTCGTACAAAAGGTTCAATCGGTATGGCGCATGGCCTACCGCAATAATGATAAAGTCATTCAATATCATGAACAGGCCCAGTTAATCATTGTCACAGGCACGGCCGATGAAATAGATTTCATTCGACAAACCCTTGAAGCGTTGCGTTTCAAAATGAAGTTGGAACAAGAGCGAAAATCTCAAACCAGCAGCGGCTCCAAATAAACTCCAGCAATGAACGAATGACTGCCGCCACCACTGCCATGTCCTTTTTGGATCAAGGGCCGGCGACGCTTCCCATCGTGGAGTCCTCCGGCATGTCCACCAGCGCATCCACCACAGACGCCGCCATCCGCCGTCTGGTGACCGCCATGGCGCGTGGTGATGAGGCTGCATTCCAGCAGTTGTATGATGCCTACCACCAGAGACTCTTCCGGCTGGCACTTGTGCTTGGCCGCGGCGACGAATCACTGGCCCAGGAAACTGTCCAGTCGGTTCTGGTGACCATGGCAAAAAAACTCCGGAGCGTCGAAACCGCAGGCCATCTGTGGAACTGGCTGGCGCGCGTGGCCCGGCAGCAGATCGCCAAAAACTGGAGACAACAGCAGCGCAATCCAATTGTGCCCATGGAACCATTGCCGGATTCCATTGGCGGCGGAGAATCGGATGAGACACTCGAAAATTTTCTCGACTCGGCCCTGTTGGGAATGGATGTGGATGACCGCCGGTTGATCGAAAGTTTTTACTTCGACCGCCTTAGCCACAAACAGATTGCGGAGCAGTTTAATCTCACCCCCAAGGCCGTCTCCTGCCGGCTCGAACGGGCTCGTGAAAAATTACGTCTGCTGGTCGCAAAAAAACTGTCCCGAGAGGACTGACCGTGAAACCTGAAAAACAACAACTGATCCATGATTTGCTCGGCCAGAATGGATGCCGTGAGGCCACCCTGCTCGCCGGGACGCGAATCCTTCGGAGACGCCGCCGCTGGCGCATCGTCTCACAGTCGCTTGCCTCCCTGCTCGTACTGGCAGCGGCCGCCATTTGGCTCGAACAGAGGAATATCTCCAGCCCTTCCACTCCGCCGCTGACGCGAACCACCACGCCCGCTGCGCCACTTCAACCCCAGGCCCTCACGGATGACCAGTTGCTGGCGCTGTTTCCGCATACGCCGGTCGGCCTAGCTACGCTATCTGATGGCCATAAGCGGCTTATCTTTCCTCGCCCCGGCGATGAACAAAAATTCATCCAGCGTCTCTGAAACACTCAGTCACTGTCCCGAAGCTTTCCACACATCAGCTGCTTCCATCACCGATCGCGGCCCCGCGCCGTTCAGCCACGCCAGAGCCGCGGGATCGCCTTTCAGATACGCATCCCAAAACGCCGTGGACAAGGCGAGTATCACCCGGTGATGATTCGGATTACGCGGTTCCCTGTCCCCCGGCAACGCCCGGTCGGTGAACACCGAATGCTCTGCGTTGTTCAAAACCACTTCATATTTTGTTTCCTTCAAATTGTCGTACACAGCCAATCGCGATTCCGCGCTTGTGTTGCCAATGGGTGATGTGTCCTTCGTGCCAGTCATCAACATCCAAGGAATCTTCACCGAACCAAAAGCCCTCGCTGGACTGCCCATTTTGGGCGCGCTCGGACTGAACGCTATCGCCGCCTTGATGCGTGGATCGGTGAACGGCTGCCCGCCCGCCGGAAACGTCTCTTCGCTCACCGCCTCCGTTGTCACCGCGCCGAATGAATGCCCGGACATCCCCACTTTCTTCAAATTCATGCGGCCCGCCAGCGGACTGCTTTGGTCTGCATTCCAAAGCGCCAGTTGGTCCAGCACCACCGGCACATCCTTCACCCGCAACAGGAAATTTTGCAAAGATGCCGCCGCTTCCATGTCCGCCATCCCGTCCAGCATGGATTTGCCCTTCCAGACGGAATCGTCGCTGCCCGGATGCTGGAGGAAAACCGCCACATAACCGCGCTCAGCCCAATCCTGCCCCAGGAAAGCGCTGCCCTCGCGCGTGCCACCCAGGCCGTGACTGAACAACACCACTGGCACCGGCGAGGTGCTGGCCGGCAGATAGACTCGTATCGGAATATCCCGGTTGCGCGCGGCATCATGCACCGTAAGGTCCACGATTTTTGGCGGCACATTGGTGTCCACCGCCAGCGGATCATAGCTCTGCGCTCCAGCGGCCAATGCCAGCGCCAGCCACCATCCCAGAAAGCATGCTCTTTTCATATCATCCAGACGTTACGTTTGGATCAAATGTTTCGCCAGTGCTGGCAGTCACTTCACCCCGCCATCCATTTCCGCCTGTAATTTTTCCACCTGCTTCACCACCGCCACAAACTTTTTCCCGAATCGCGTCAGCCGGTACTCCACCCGCGGTGGGATCTCCGGAAACTGCACCCGCTCGAATATCCCCGCCCGGGTAAACGTCCGCAGCCGGTCCGTCAACACCTTGGTGCTGATGCCTTCGATGTGACGTTCCAACGCACCCGGACGTGACACGCCTTTCGCGACCGCCCGTAGCACGGTAAAACTCCACCGGCACCCGATCACGTCTTCCACGAGCATATCCACGCGGTTCGACGCCAATTTCGGCATCAATTTCAAATATTTTTTGTCGCTGGCAGTCATAAATTTACACCGATTTGTAAGTATCCTCCGTAATTGTGCCCGCTTTTCGGTTCCAGCAAATCATGCCAGTGTCACTCAGTCGCGGCCAACAAAACCGGCGGCGGAAATAAAGTAAAATATGAAAACCTGTAAAACCATTAAAGTAAACGGCCGTGATATTTTTTACCGCGAAGCCGGGCAGACCGGTTCCCCGGCAATCCTGCTGCTGCACGGATTTCCCACCTCGTCGCACATGTTCCGCGAGTTGATCCCGCTGCTGGCCGGTCAATTTCACCTCATCGCACCGGATCTGCCGGGCTTTGGCTTTTCCGAAGCTCCCGCGCGCGCTGATTATAAATACACTTTCGACAACCTGGCGCATACCATCGAAGGTTTCACCGAAGCCATCGGCCTGAAGCGCTTTGCCATTTACGTTTTCGACTACGGCGCCCCGGTTGGACTGCGTCTGGCGTTGTCGCACCCGGAACGCGTTACCGCCATCATCTCCCAAAATGGCAATGCCTATATTGAAGGTCTTAGTCAGGGCTGGAATCCCATCCAGAATTATTGGAAAACGCAGACGCCGGAAAACCGCGCCGCCCTCCGCGACTTCCTCAAGCCGGAGAGTGTGAAATGGCAATATACTCACGGAGTCCCGGACGCATCTCTGGTCGCACCGGAGTCTTACACCCTCGACTCCGCCCTGCTGGCCCGGCCTGGCAACGACGAGATCCAGCTCGACCTCTTTCTCGACTACGCCAGCAATGTAGCCCTCTATCCAAAGTTCCAGGCCTATTTCCGGACGCACCAGCCGCCCCTGCTGGCCGTGTGGGGAAAAACCGACCCCTTCTTTCTGCCACCCGGTGCCGAGGCATTCAAGCGCGATCTGCCACAAGCCAAAATCCATTTCCTCGATGCCGGCCATTTCGCCCTGGAAACACATGCCGCCGAAATCGCAGCCAGGATATGCGATTTCCTCCGCGGCAATTAAGAACGTCACGAATAAGAGCAAATTTTTAACCCTCAACCACCAAACACCATGGCTGACAAATTCCTCGAACTTGCCTTCACCGGTTCGGTACTCAAGGCGCAGGACCAGTATTATGGCAGCTCACAACCCGTCCAGAGTGAGGCCGAGCGCGACGCGCTTACTGACGACGAAATCCAGTTCATCCAGTCGCGCGACAGTTTCTATCTGGGAACTGTCAGCGAGTCCGGCTGGCCATACATCCAGCATCGCGGCGGCAAAACGGGTTTCCTGCATGTGATTGACCCCGTCACGCTGGCGTTTGCGGATTTCAAAGGCAACCGTCAGATGCTCTCCACCGGCAACATCGCTGCCAACGACCGCGTCTGCCTGTTCCTCATGGATTATCCCCAGCGCACGCGCCTGAAAATTCCCGGCCATGCCCGCGTGGATGACGCCCGCCAGCATCCCGAACTCGTTTCGCGGTTTGCCACACCGGACGCACAGCGCCTCGTCGAACGGATATTTTTTATTGACGTCGTTTCTTTTGACTGGAACTGTCCCAAACACATCACGCCACGTTTCACGGTGGAACAGATCGAGGAAGCAGTCCTGCCGCTGAAACAACGCATCGCCGAACTCGAACGCCAGCTGGCACAGCAAAATTAAAATGAACCCCCGCCCACCTCTGCCTCCATTCACCGAGGAAACCGCGCGCCAGAAAGTCCAGGCCGCCGAAGACGCCTGGAACAGCCGCGATCCCGAGCGCGTCTCTCTCGCCTACACCGAGGACACCCAATGGCGCAACCGCGCCGAATTCATCACCGGCCGCGCCCAGGTCGTCGAATTTCTCCGGCGCAAATGGAATCGTGAACTCGACTACCGTCTCAAGAAGGAACTCTGGGCCTTCACCGGCAACCGCATCGCCGTCCGCTTCGAATATGAATTCCATGATGATTCCGGCCAATGGTACCGCGCCCACGGCAATGAAAACTGGGAATTCGATGAACTCGGCTACATGAAGTTTCGCTACGCCAGCATTAACGACCTGCCCATCAAGGAATCCGACCGCAAATTCCGCTGGGAACGGAAATAATCACTGCCACCCGCCGCAACCGGCCTCCAGCCCGTCACCGGGAACATATCCCCCGTCCGGATTCTCTCACTTGTGAAATGATTTTGCGGAGGGAGCTGCGCCGGGTCTTCCCAACCACCTATGAGGTGCTTGTCCCGGACACTCTCTCCGCAATTCGGCTAACCTTTCTGCATTTCCTTCGCCCACGCATCCTTCAACGTGATGGTCCGGTTAAGGATCAGCTTCCCGTCCGTGCTGTCCTTGTCCAACGCAAAATATGCCATGCGCTCAAACTGATACCGTTCGTCCGGCGAAGCGTCCTTCAAACTCGGTTCGCACTTCGCCGTCACCACTTCAAGCGAGTGCGGATTCAACACGGACTTGAAATCGCGCCCGTCCTTTTCCGGCTCCGCCTCCGTGAACAGCCGGTCGTACAGCCGCACTTCCGCATCCACGGCATGCGCCACGCTCACCCAGTGAATGGTGCCTTTCACCTTGCGGCCGGCCGTCGCGCCGCCGGTCTTGCTGTCCAAATCCGCCGTGCAGCGCAATTCAATGATATTGCCCGCCGTGTCCTTGATCACTTCTTCGCACTTGATGATGTACGCGTATTTGAGCCGCACCTCACCGCCCGGTTTGAGCCGGAAAAATTTCGGCGGAGGTATTTCCTGGAAATCGTCGCGCTCGATGAACAGCTCGCGCGTGAACGGAATTTTCCGATGCCCCGCTTCCGGCTGCTCCGGATTATTCACGGCGTCAAGGTCCTCCAGCCGGTCCGCCGGATAATTCGTCAGCACCACCTTGACCGGCCGCAACACCGCCAGCCGGCGCAACGCATGTTTGTTCAAGTCTTCACGGATGGCGTGCTCCAGCACGGAAACATCCGTCAGCCCGTTGTATTTCGTGATGCCGATGTTGTAGGCAAAATTCCGCAACGCCACCGGCGTCACCCCGCGCCGCCGGATGCCGGAAATCGTCGGCATCCGCGGATCATCCCAGCCCGACACCAGGTCCTCGTTCACCAGTTGCATCAGCTTGCGCTTGCTCATGATGGTGTACGTCAGGCTCAGGCGCGCAAATTCATACTGGCGCGGCAATTCCCGCGGCAGCTCCAGCCCCTCCAATATCCAGTCGTACAACGGCCGGTGCACCTCAAATTCCAGCGTGCAGATCGAATGTGTGATGCCCTCGATATAATCGCTCAGGCAATGCGCAAAATCATACATCGGGTAGATGCACCATTTGCCGCCGGTGTGATGATGCTCCGCGTGGCGGATGCGGTAGAGCAGCGGATCGCGCATCCAGATGTTCGCCGCCGTCACGTCAATCTTCGCGCGCAACGTGCGCTTGCCGTCGGGAAATTCACCCGCCTTCATCCGCGCAAACAGGTCCAGGTTTTCCGCCACGCTCCGGTTGCGGAAAGGCGATTCCTTGGCATGACGACGATACTCATCCGTCTCATCCGGCGTCAGGTCATCAACATACGCCCTGCCCTTTTTGATGAGCGCCACGGCGTACTCATAAATTTGGTCAAAATAATCGGACGCATAAAACGGTTCCACCGCCGCCTCCACCATCGCTTCGCGCGCCGTCCGCCGGTCCAGCCGCGCATCCGGTCCCCGGTGCGGCACCATCGGGTTGGGCACCACTTCCTCCAGATAAAAATCCGGTTTGCCGTTGATATTGTGTGTCACCGGCGCCTCCCCCTTCGGCTTCATCCCCAGGTGTTCATCCGCCCAGCCGCTGATGAGCCACCGCACGTCCGCCTGGATGGAATCCACATATTCCACATCCTCCTTTGTCGGATTCGTGTCATCCATCCGCAGGTTGCAGACCCCGCCAAATTCCCGGGCGATGCCAAAGTTCAGGCAGATGCTCTTCGCATGGCCGATATGCAGATAGCCGTTCGGCTCCGGCGGAAAGCGGGTGTGGATGCGCGGATACTTCTTCCCAGCCACATGGCCCGCCACGATGTCGCGGATAAAATCACCGGGCGCCGCGGGTGCGGGCGCTTTTTCGTTCGGATTGCTCATTTGTCGTGGCTCAAGCTAGCAAAGACCCGGCGCGATGGCAAACCGGCCGGAGGCCGGAACGCGGCTGTGTGTGAAGCACCAGCCGCAGCAAGGTCTGTGGGCTTCACCCCTGATCGCTGGTGAGCGGCAAAAACTGTCGCTTGTCCGGGTCGTAGGCAAACAATTCCGCCGTGGCGATCTTGAAAAACCACGCGTGCAACCGCAGCGTGCCATCGGCCAACCGGTCCTGCACACACGGATAACTGTGCAGATTATCCAGGCCGTACAGCACATTCTCCTCGGCGGCGGCGGTCTCATGTTCTTCCGGCGTTTTCAGATGACCGTAGTCCTTTTTCAGCGTCTCCAGCACCGGCTGCGCCAGATGCAGCCAGCTTCGCAAATGCGGCGTGGAATCGCCCATTGGCGCATGCCCCAGCATCGCGGCAATGGCGCCGCACTGCGAATGCCCGCAGATCACGATGTCGCTCACCCGCAGGTTTACCACCGCAAACTCGATGGCCGCCGCCGTGGAATTCGTGTCCCCCGTCACACTCGCCGGCGGCACGATGTTGCCGATGTTCTTGACCACGAACAGATCGCCCGGCTTGCTCTGCGTGATGAGTTCCGCCAGCACGCGCGAATCCGAACAAGTGATGAACAACGTGTGCGGATTCTGGCCCTCCCGCGAGAGCTTCCGGAAAAGCTTCCGGTAATTCCCGAACGCGTCATGCCGGAACCGGTGGACGCCTTCAATAAGTTGTTGCATGGATTTTTAGGTGCTCCAGTGTGTCCCGCAAATTCTTCATCACGCATCACGGGGCTTTTCACACCAAATTCTTGTTCTTCGCCCGCGATTCCTCCGTCAGCTTCACCTTAAATTTCTTCAATTCTTCCCCCAGCTTCACGTCGCCCGTGGCAATGATCTGGGCCGCAAGGATTCCCGCATTGCGGCCACCGTTGATCGCCACCGTCGCCACCGGCACACCCGGCGGCATCTGCACCATGGACAATAGCGAATCCAGCCCGTCGGTGGCCTTTCCCAAAATCGGCACCCCGATAACCGGCAATGTTGTGAACGCCGCCGTGACCCCCGCCAGGTGCGCCGCGCCGCCCGCGCCGCAGATGATCACCTTCAACCCGCGCGCCAGTGCCGTGCTGACATATTCTTCCAGGCCGTGGGGATCACGGTGCGCGGAGATGACCTTCGCTTCGCTGACGACACCGAATTCCTTCAGCGCTTCCGCTGCAGCTTTCATCGTCGGCCAGTCCGAGTCGCTGCCCATCAAAATTCCGACCAAAGGTATTTTTGTTTCGCTCATGTTAAAATGGTTCGCCGTTCTTTGTGTAGTGGCGCGCCGTGAAATTAGCAACGCCCCACCCCGGAAGCAATGCCTTCATTCAAGCGGGGAGGCCGCCAGGTCCCGCACCCCCTCCCAATCCGTCATGCCCTCGCTCCAATATTGCGACTCGTGGTTGATCTCGCCCCGCGACAACATCCCCTGCACCTGCGTCAGCGTGAATGGCCCGCTCTGCGCCGTGCCGTCATGCAAATAAATCGTCGGCGTCTCGCTCGTCACCGGAAGCTGGACCGTTCGGGCGATGAGTTCCGCCGGGTTGATGATCAGATCCGGTTTCGCCTCCTTTACCTCGACCGATCGTTTCATCCATTTATAGATCGCGATGATCGCCGCGCCCCCGATCAGTCCGCCCACGTGCGCTCCAAAAGCCACACCGCCCTGATGTAACGGCGACATCATCCCCAGGATCGCGCTGACGAGATTCGTTAGAAAAAAGAAGCCGATCGCCACCCAGGCCGGCACTTCAAATTCTCCCACCCGCATGTAGATCAGGAAAAACCAGAAAAAATATTTGAACTCGATGTTCACATCATGGCGCAGCAGCAGATACATGCCCATGCACGCGCTGATGGCCCCCGACGCCCCACCCATCGGCATATCCGACTTGAAATGATCCGGCGACATCGCGATATAAAAGACTTCCGCAATTAACCCGCCCAACAGGTAAAAAATCGTGAACCGCACCCGCCCAATCATGTCCTCCACGCACGAACCGAAAAGGAACAGGAAGATCATATTCCCTGCCAGATGCAAAATCCCTCCGTGAACAAACATCGAAGTCAGACACATCCAAGGATGAGAGTGAACCGTTGCCGGAACGAGCCAAAGATTATCATCAATCCATTTGTTTGAATCCCCCTGCGTGACAAAAAAACAGATCAGCGAAACCACATACACCAGCGTATTGATGCCGATGAGAGAAAGCGTCACCACCGGGAGCCTTTCGGTCCGGTAATTCATTCCTACTGGAATGGCTATGAACATGGCGCTATCTGATTGCCCTCAGTCAAATTCATCGCCTCCAATGAGTCAAGCCCGGTCATGAATTTGCAGCCAATAAAACAAAATCCTTAACTCCGTTAGCTCCGTTCCCTCCTGTTCAATTTGCTCCTTTCGTGTTTTCCGCATAATCTTCCCTCGTGGCTGACAACTCCTTCAAAGAATTTGTGCTCGACCAGTTGAGCGCGCTGCCCGACGTGCGCGCCCGGGCCATGTTCGGCGCCCACGGCCTTTACAGCGACGACAAATTTTTCGGCATCCTCGATGAAGGCCGCCTCTTTTTCAAAACCGGTCCCCAAACCGAAGCCGATTACACCGCCCGCGGCATGCCGCCTTTCACCTACACCATGAAAGGCAAAACCATGACCATGGCCTACCACGAAGTCCCGCCGGATGTCCTGGAACAGCCGCACGAACTCATTCTCTGGGCGCGCAAGGCCATCGCCCTCGCCGCCGCCAAATCCAAAAAACCGGCGGCCAAACCAAAGAAATCTAAAAAATGAAACTAAACTCCCGCCTGGCAGTGGTGACCCTTTGCCTCCTTCTAACTGGCTGCCGGACCACCCACAAAACCACCCACCTCAGCAACGGCTACGAGGAGGTGTCTCATACAGTCCATTCCCTGCCCAGCGCCATTGATCCATCGCCCGCGCGCGTCTCATTTCAATATATGAGTCCGGACGGCAAGCTCACCCGCATCTGGCCCTCGTTGTATGCCTCGGGCGAGGTCATCCACGGCGACCTCGCAATCTTTGTCGGCGATGAATCTTTCTCGGACAGCGGCGCCCTCACCACCCGTCCGCGCCTGTTTGCCGTGAAAGCCCCTGCCCTTCCAGTGGACATCACCGACGAAATCCTGGCGCACTGGGCCAAAGACAGCGGCAACGATGCTGCCAAAGCCGCGCAACGATTCAGCGGCGTCAGGCCTGAAGCCAGCCACGACGGATTGCTGCTGCATCTGGAATTCATGACCCAGGAATATTTGATGGCCGACGGGAACTGGCCGGACAAATCCGACTTTCAACTGGCCTGGGACCAGGTATCCGCCATCATGGATACGGTGAAAACCAACGGCATCTTCAAGGAAGATCCCGGCTGGCACAATCCCTACATCGGCAAAAAATTCTAAAAGCCCGGATGAAACCAAAAATGGGAAAACGCTGGCTGCACGCTTTGGGCGTTGTTCTTTTGGCGATTCCGCTGACCGCACGCGCAGATGCCGGAACACCGCTTCTGTGGGCCGGGATGTTACATCTAGTGTTTGGCAATGCTATCATTGGAGTTTTTGAGGGGGCGATTCTTGCCCGGGTTTTTAAATTAAAAAACTCCGTTTGCATTTTAACCATGATCCCTGCCAATTATTTCTCTGCCTGGTTCGGCGGCTTCTTTCTCAATTCGCAAATAGGCAAAAGTCTTCCATTAAACCTATATACGGCGTGGCATTGGATCTGGATCATGGTCGTTTTCACTTATTTGATGACGCTGGTCCTGGAATGGCCGTTCGTGTTTTTTTGTTTTCGTAAGAGCCCGGATCGTCTCAAGCGAAGCTTGTGGGGAAATTTGCTGGTTCAATCTGCCAGCTACATTCTGCTCTTTGGCTGGTACGCCATGGCCAGCGGAACGACTCTATACACTCAAACTCATGTTGTTGCAGTTTCTGACGTGAATTTCCCGAAGCAGGGACTTCTTTATTTCATCAGCCGAACAAATGGAACCGTTGATGTTCTGGACTTGAGTTCACGCCAGACCCAAAAAATTGCTGCATTGGGGAAAGTGGATGATGACGAAAGACTGTTTATGCAGGCTTCCGCTAACAGTCCCGGCCATTGGAACATTTTGGAAACATCCAGACGAACAGTAATTTGTTCTAACTTGCCGGTCGAAACTGCCGTGTACGCGACTAATGATTATAATCCGAATATAACCGAAATTAGAGGTACCATGTTTAATTTTGGAAATGCCCCAATAATTGGGAATGCAATGGGCAGTGATTGGAGATTCAGGACCGGATTTTGGCCGATTGAGGGATTACACGGCACCAACAAAAAAACCGGCGAAAGCATTCATCTGGCTCTGGAAACCCCTTTTGCCTACTGGATCGCCCGTAGCGCCACCCAGCTTCCTGATGACAGCATCGTCTTTCAACTGGGCAATGACCAAATCTGCTTGTTTGAACCAGCCACCAAAAAACTCTGTCTCCTTGCCCGCGGACAAGGTCCGGTGGTGTTGCTCCCCATTGAAAAGAAGTCGCCATAACGGATAAATCCCCTTTCTCCACACTTGCATTTCTCCCGCATGTGGCGCAATTTGACATCCGCGCTTTTTGCGCAACAAACAACAAAAGGTAAAATTATGGCCCACGAACTACCCCCGCTGCCTTACGACAAGGCCGCCCTCGAACCCCACTTTGACGCCCTCACCATGGAGATCCACCACGACCGCCATCACAAGGCGTACGTGGACAATCTCAACAAGGCCATCGCCGGCAACGCCGCGCTCGAAGCCAAGACCATTGACCAGATCGTCAAGGACCTCAGCGTCGTCCCCGATGCCATCCGCGGCCCCGTTCGCAACAACGGCGGCGGCCACTGGAACCATTCCTTCTTCTGGAAAATCCTAGCACCCCACGCCGGCGGCGCACCCACCGGCAAACTGGCGGACGACATCAAAACTACGTTCGGCAGTTTTGATGAATTCAAAACCAAGTTCGAAGCCGGCGGCATCGGCCGCTTCGGCAGCGGCTGGGTCTGGCTCGTGAGCAACGGCGGCAAGCTGGAGATCGTGTCCACCGCCAACCAGGACAACCCGCTGATGGGCAAGGCCGTCGCAGGTTGCGAAGGCCACCCCATCATCGGCTGCGACGTCTGGGAACACGCCTACTACCTGAAATACCAGAACAAACGCGCCGATTACCTCAAGGCCTTCTGGAACGTCGTCAACTGGAACGCCGTCTCCCACTGAACCGCTTTAATAACCAAAACGCGCCGATGCAAATTGGCGCGTTTTTCATTTCAAAATATCAAAAGCGTTAACCACGGATAAACACAGATGTACACGGATCACAGACCGCACGCTACACCAGTGTGACGCTGGACTGCATTTTGGCGCAACAGGTTCGCCTTTGTAGTGGTTTATTGGTTGGAACTCGGGACTGGAAAGTCCCAATAACCCGCAGGCCGGGATGCCTGCGCTACATACGGTCACCTCACGCTACAAGCTTTGCGTCGGACATCAGAATGACTCTGTCGCGCGATTCGCGCCAATTAGCGAAATTCGTGTAAAAAGGTTTCCCCACATCCGTGTTTATCTGTGTCCATCCGTGGTTAAAAATTATTTAAGCTTCAAAAAATTCTTCATGATCGTCCGCCCGTTCTCCGTCAGGATGCTTTCCGGATGGAACTGCACGCCCCAGATCGGCAGCGTCTTGTGTTTCACCCCCATGATCTCGCCCTCCTCCGTCTCCGCCGTCACCTCCAGCACCTCCGGCAGCGTGTCGCGCTTGATCACCAGCGAATGATACCGTGTGGCCGGAAACGGATTGGCCATGCCCTCGAACAGGTCCTTGCCGTTGTGTTTGATGGGCGAGGTCTTGCCGTGCATCATCCGGTAATTCACCACCACATCCGCGCCGAACGTATGGCCGATGCACTGGTGCCCCAGGCACACGCCAAATACCGGCACGCCCTCGCTCGCGAAGGTGCGGATGACGTCATTGGACAGTCCGGCCTCGCGCGGCGAACACGGCCCCGGCGACACCAAAATGCGCTCCGGCTTCAGCGCCCGGATCTCGTCAATCGTGATCTCGTCATTGCGCCGCACCTGCACGTCCACGCCCAGTTCGCCCAGATATTGGACCAGGTTGTACGTGAACGAATCGTAGTTGTCTAAAACCAGAGTCATCGCCCTCAAAATAGCACAGAACGCAATTTTGAAAATCAGAATCGCCTGTTTGGCCGTCTCGAAATGGCTTGAAATAAAAGGAGCCCGGGTTATGTTAGGCCTGCCCATTCGGAAGGTTATGAAAAGAATCACCCGGTGTTTGTCTGTTGTTTTGTTGCTGGCAACCACGGTTGCCCGTGCTCAGGTCTTTAACACCGTTTATAATTTCACCGCGCTGGTATCGGGTACCAATCGTGATGGCGCGGAATACCTGTCCTCCCTGCTTCTGGCTCGCGATGGCAATCTCTACGGCACCGCCTATTACGGCGGCACCAACGGCACCGGGACCATCTTCCGGTTCAGCCCCGGTCATGGTTTTGACATCGTACATACGTTCAGCGCCATGCCAAACGGCACGAATTCTGACGGCGCTCATCCCTATGCCGGGCTGATTCAAGATACCGACGGCAACTATTATGGCACCACGGCCGGCGGCGGCGCCCACGATTTTGGCACGGTGTTCCAGATGACCGCCAACGGCGCGATCACCCTGCTCCACAGTTTTAATTACTCCGACGGCGAAAACCCCAAGGCATCGCTCACTCCTGCGGGCGGCGGGACTTATTACGGCGCGGCGTTGGCGGGTGGCGCCAACGGCACCGGAGACATTTTTCTCGTGAACACCAATGGCACATTCCAGGACCTGTACGATTTCGCGCCCGGCAACCTCAATGCTTCATTTGTTCCCACCAATTTCGACGGCAGCGGGCCTTTCGGGACCCTCGTCCCCGGTGGTGACGGTTATGTTTACGGAACCACCCATTACGGAGGCACCAACGGCAACGGAACCATCTTCCGTTTCAATACCAATAACAGCCATTTTGACCTGCTTCATACGTTTGGCGCAACGGACATCAACAACCACAATCCCGATGGCGCAAACCCCTATTCCAGTCTCACGCCCGTCACCAACGGCGTTTTTTGGGGCACGGCCACATACGCCGGCACCAATGGCGGCGGTACCATCTTCCAGGTCACGACCGGAGGGGTGTTCTCCGTGGTCCATACGTTTAATTCCCTCATTGATGGATCATCCCCCTACGGCACTCTTGTTCGCGGACATGATGGCAATCTTTACGGCACCACCGACACTAACAGTTCCGGCTACGGAACGCTTTTCCAGATCACCACCAGCGGCACGCTTGCCACGCTGCACATTTTCAGCCCCCAGGGCGGTGATGGGAGCGATGGTTCCAGTCCGTTCGCCGGTGTCACTTTTGGAAACGATGGCTATATCTACGGCACCACGTCGGGCAATGGCGCAAATACCAATGGCACGATTTACCAGGTGATCTATCCCGTCCTGATCAATCCCGTCCTGACCATCGCCAGTCTCCCCGGGAATCAGGTCCTTATCTCCTGGCCGACGAATCAAGCCGGTTTCACGTTGCAAGTGAATACGAACCTCCTTGCGACGAATTGGATCACCGCCACGCCCGCACCGTCCACCAACAACGACCAGTTCGTCGTCACCAACAACGCCACCGGCACGAATGCTTTTTACCGGCTGAAGAAATAGCCGTTGCGCCTCATCCGCCAATCACCTGCCCGATCAATTCCGTCGGCACCGCGCAGCCGAATTTCACACGGCCAATCCGGTCCGCGAGCACGAACTTCACCTCGCCGCCGCTCACCTTCTTGTCCAGCTTCATGGCGGCAAACAACTTTTTACGCCGGGCAGCATCCAACTTGATCTTCACCGGCAATCCGGCCTGCATGAACAGTTTCGCAATCCGCACCACGTCATGCGTCGGCAGACCGAGGATCTTCCTCGACAACTCCGCCGCCGCCACCTGCCCAATGGCAATCGCCTCGCCATGCAGATATTTTCCATAGCCGGAACTGTTCTCGATCGCGTGGCCGATGGTATGGCCAAAATTCAGGATCGCCCGCAACCCGCTTTCCGTCTCATCGTGCCCCACCACATCCGCCTTGATCTCACAACACCGGGCGATCACCGTCCTCAGTGTGCCGGTGTCGCGCTGAAGCAGCTTCGGCAGATTGCGTTCCAGCTGCGCGAACAAAATCGCGTCGTAAATGATGCCGTACTTGATGACCTCGGCCAGACCGGAAACAAACTCGCGCTTCGGCAGGGTTTTCAAAGTGTCCAGGTCGCACAACACCAGTTGCGGCTGGTAGAATGCGCCCGCCAGGTTTTTGCCGGCCTTGAGGTTCACGCCCACCTTGCCTCCCACCGAACTGTCCACCTGCGCCAGCAACGTCGTCGGCGCCTGCACAAATGGAATGCCCCGCAGATAAGTCGCCGCCACAAATCCCGCGAGGTCCCCCACCACCCCGCCGCCGAGCGCCACGATGAATGAACTGCGTTCCAACCGGTGCGCCGCGAGCTGGTCGTAGCATTTTTCCACCATCGCCACGCTCTTGGACTTCTCCCCGGCGGGCACCGTGATCAGCACCGGCTCAAATCCGGATGCCGTCAATGATCTCATCGCCGCCCGCGCATGATGTTTGCCCGCGTTGGCATCCGTGATCACCGCGCACCGGTGCCCCAGCTTCAATTGTGCGCATTCCGCGCCCAGTTGCGACAACAACCCGCCCCCGACTTTGATGACATAACTCCTGTGGCCGAGTGGAACTTTGACAATGCGCATGGCCAGAGGATAATCAGCGGTGTTCCCGTGTCAAAAATTGAAATTCACCTCCTGGTGCCCAAACCGGGATGAAACTGCTGCCGTAATGCCCGCTTCACACTTGGAACTTGCTGTGCGTTTGTTCTGCCGTCATTTTTCAGCAATGAAAATCCACCTGCTGCCGGTGTTGCTGCTTGCCATTGGTCCGCATGTATCGGGCGCAGTTCCGTCTTTCGACATCCTGGATTACGGCGCGCACCCGGACGGTTCGGCCAGTTCGACCGAGGCGATCCGTTCCGCCATTAAGGCCGCAAAATCCGCGGGCGGAGGCACGGTTTATTTTCCCCCGGGCAATTATGTCACCGGTCCCATCGAACTGGTGAGCGACCTGACACTGGACATTGACGCCGGCGCGACCCTCCGTTTTCCCGCCACCCGCCTGCCGTTCACCAAAGGTCGCGAGCAGGGCGTCGAATGCCTCACGCCGGTTCCGTTGATTGGCGGACACGATCTTCATAACGTCACCCTCACGGGCCGCGGCCTGTTGGCCACCGACAATGCCGAATGGCTCAAGATCATGCCCCGGCTAAATGCGTCCGGGGACGATCCCGGCACGGCGTTCGGAACAAATTGGGAGCATCTGCTGCAGGATCTCGAAGTCAAAACGCCCGCGCCCGACGAGGATTATCAAAAGGCCGCGCCGGAACTCCGGCCTTCGTTCGTCCGCTTCATGGACTGCACCAACGTCCTGGTTGAGGGGATTCATTTCGTCGGATCTTCGATGTGGACAATTCATCTGCTCTACACGGATAACGCCGCGGTCCGCAACGTCATCATCGAAACCTATCCAGGCGTCCACACGGACGGCATTGCCGTTGATTCAAGCCGCAACGTGCGGATTTCCGATTGCTATATTGATACCGGCGACGATGGCATCGTCCTTAAATCCGGCAAGGATGCGGACGGGCGGCGGGTGAACCGTCCGACCGAAAACGTTTCCATCGCCAATTGCACCGTGCACCACGCGCACGGCGCAGTCACGCTGGGCAGTGAAATTTCCGGCGGCATCCGCAATGTCGTTGCCGACAACATTACCTGCGACGGAACTCAGATCGGCATCCGCATCAAGAGCCGGCGCGGGCGCGGCGGCATGGTGGAGGACGTGCGATTCAACAACTGGACCATGCAAAACGTCGGAACTGCCATCAATGTCACGAGCTACTACCTGATGGAAGGTGAAAAGCGGACGACCAACGAACCGGTCTCGGTGCGGACACCGGAGTTCCGGAATATCGCCATCAGCCACATCACCGTCAATCATGCGCGGCTGGCCATTGATATTGAAGGGCTGCCAGAAATGCCAGTTTCCGGCCTGCGGCTCAGCGATGTCATCGCTTTGACAAAAACCGGGATGCGCGGTTCCTTCGCCGACGCTCTTGAGCTACACGATGTGCGGATGGAGGCGGAAAGTGGACCGGCTTTCCTGGTGCATGACGCAAAAGAATTGGAACTCGATAACGTTTCCTCACGCACGCTGTTAAAAAATACGCCCGTCATACGGCTGGAGCGTTGTCCTGGTGCGGTCGTGCGGGATTGTCGGGCATTCACCGGCACCGGTACTTTTCTATCCGTCGCTCCGGGGGAATCCAAGGATCTCACACTCGATGATAACGTGCTAAACAGCACGAAAAACCCGGTCGAAGAGGCAACCGGTGATTTTCGATAAATGATGCCGGCAGCCGGTACGAACTGCGGCGCGTGGTTTCGTGCTGAAGATCGAACCCGCCAAATACGTCGTCATCGTTTGAACTTGCTCCACGTCCCGGATTTCGCCACCGTTGCGCGCCTGTTTATCACCAAACCAAAGGAAATCCTATGCGCATGTTAATGACCGTCACCATTCCCCATCACACCTTCAACGCCGCCGTGAAAGACGGCACGGCCGGAGCGAAGATGGCCAAAATCCTGGACGCCATCAAACCCCAGGCGACCTATTTCACGGATCATCACGGCCATCGTAGCGCCTTTTTAGTGGTGGACCTGCCGGACGCGTCGAAGATTCCCTCGCTGGCCGAACCGTGGTTCCTGACTTTTGAGGCAGATGTCCAATTGCACACGGTCATGACACCCGAGGATTTACAGCGCAGCGGCCTGGACGCCATCGGCAAGCAATGGTCCTGAGCCGATGGCAGAAAGAACCCGAGACTCCGGTCTCCCTCTCTGCCAATGGGAATTGGCGGAGAGGGTCGGGGAGAGGTGGTGCCTGTTGTTTTTGCATTTTATTGGCTAAATACCCCTCTCCCTAACCCTCTCCCCGCGCTCCGCTGGCGGGGCGATGGAACCAGAGCAACCGACTGGTCACGCTTCCATTGTTCCTCTGGAACTCAAACCTATTTCCCAATACAAAACGTGCTGAAGATGGAGTCCAGCAGATCCTCCGTCGTCGTCTTCCCCACGATTTCCCCGACCGCGTTCGTCGCGATCCTCAGATCCATCGCGACAAGTTCCAACGTGGCGTCCGTGCGCAAGGCATCCGCCGCCTGGCGTGTTGCCGTACGGGCGCGTTTCAATGCCTCCTGATGCCGCGAATTGATCATCACCTGCAACATCTCCGCCTTGATTTCGCCAGACCACACCAGATCCTTGATGGCGTCCTTCAATGCCTCAATCCCCTCTCCAGTCGTACATGAGACTTTGATGATGCGTGGCCGATGATCGGCACCGGTTGTGTGATGCGTGACTTCCGGAGATTCGGGCACGACGAGTTTTTCTGGCAGGTCCGTTTTATTTTGGATCAAAATTCGCTTCTTCCCCGCGAACTCGGCAAAATAATTCTTGTCCGCCTCCGTCAACGGTTCGCTCGCATCGAGCACATGCAAAATGAATTCCGCCTGCGCCAGCGATTCCCGGCTGCGGCGGATGCCTTCCAGTTCGATCTCATCGCGCGCCTCCCGCAAACCCGCCGTATCAATGAAAATCACCGGCAATCCCCGGATGTTCGCCGTCTCCTCGATGGTATCGCGCGTCGTACCCGCAATCGGCGAAACGATCGCCCGGTCGCGCCCCAGCAATTGATTGAGCAGGCTCGATTTCCCCGCGTTCGGCCGCCCCACAATCGCCGCCCGGATGCCGCGTCGCAAGATTTGTCCCTCATTCGCCGTGCGCAGCAATTCATCCATGAACGCAACACCTTTCTCCAGCCGTCGCAACAATTCATCCTTCGTACCTGGCGCGATGTCCTCATCCGGAAAATCAATGTGCGCCTCCACATGCGCCATTGTCAGCATCAGGTCATCGCGCAACTGGTTGATGTGCTGCGAAAGCTTTCCCGCAAGCTGTTCGTTGGCGGCGGCCAGCGCCAGTTCCGTGCGCGAATGGATGACATCCGCCACCGCCTCGGCCTGCGCCAGGTCAATCCGTCCGTTGAGGAATGCCCGACGCGTGAATTCCCCCGGCTCGGCCAGCCGCGCGCCAGCCGCCAACAACGCATCCAGCACCAGCTTCGCCGGCAGGATGCCGCCATGACAGGAAATCTCCACCGTATCCTCCCGCGTGAATGTCCGTGGCGTCCGCAACACCGCCAGCAGCACCTCGTCCACCACGTTCCCATCGCGGACGATTTTGCCAAACTGGATCGTATGCGTCACCGCCGCCGATGGCTTCAACGCGCTTTTTCCTGACGGCTGAAAACACTTGTCCGCTGTGGTTAAAGCCTGCGGGCCGGAAACCCGAACGACCGCCAGACCGCCTTCACCCAAAGGCGTAGCAATCGCGGCAATCGTGTCATCGAGCATGGTTGCAGGTTACAAGTTGAAGGTTAAAGGTTGCAAGCCAGCGAAGCCAACCTGCAACTTTTAACCTTCAACTTTCAACTAATTGACATGCCGGCAGTTTCCCGCGTGGTTCTCCGCATCGCGCCCCTGTAGAAACAGCCGCGCCTTTTCGTAGCTCTTTTTGTGCAGGTAATGCAGCAGCGTCGGGTCGGCGTCGCGCGGCAGTTGATGCGTCAGTTCGTCCAGCCGCGTGAAGATGGGCAGCAGGCTCGGCTTGGGATTCGCCGTGGGCATCGCCTGGACGGTTTCAGCCAGCCGGGTCAGCGTGGACAGCAGTTCTTTTTCAACGGGCGAATTCATCTTTAAATCTCATGCAGCCAGTGGCCGATCTGTTGCAACAGCCAGGAATTCTGGAAGTCAATGCGTCCCAGTAGATACAACGCTGTAAGGGCGTGTACCATCCCCGAAACCAAAAACACCACCATGATCGTCGAAAGGTAAATGCCAAAGGCATGCACCGGATCCGTCTTAAGTCCGCGTGGCACACCCTGATAGAGGATCCAGATGCTCGCCATAATCCCGATGATCCAGGGAACGAAGGGGTTCATCGTGGGACTGACATTCATCAGGTTCGCCAGAAACAACGGACTGTAGCCGTACGCGATCGTCGAAAACACCACGACATAAGGGCGTCGTCCGTTGAAATTTTCAGCCGCCACCCACACCAACAGCGCGCTGACAAAGACCATGCCCAGCCACAGCAGGGCGTGGAGAATCTCAAAATGCAACACCGTGGCATGCGAGAATGACTTGGTGATCTGGAAATGCGACTGCCATTTGCCCCATTTTTCCAGGCTCCAGCCTTCCACCGCCGCGTCCAGCGCGATGAAAGGAAGCAGATAGGTCACGAGGATGAAAAAATATCCCCGGCCGGCCGCTGCAATCCGGTCCCAAGCCCATGCCGGCGCCACAATCAGTAAGACCACATTAAGCATCACGCCAAATCTAGACTTCTCAAGCATCAGTGACAATCAAAACCAGCGCCTCAAAACCAGCGTGGCCCGGATGCCTGCCGCCCGTCGTCGTCCATTTTCCGCACATTGTTTAGAATCCGCTTTCACCCGCGGGCGGCGCATGATTTACTTGGGAAGTGAAAGAAGCGAAAGTTGACCTCGGTATCTGGAGCAAGCTGATGCAATTGGCGATCGCCCTCGTGGCGATAGCGGGCCTGTTGCTTATCATCGCCGCCTATCTGCCTCAAATCCAGGAGAACCAGCGGATGCGCGCTGAAATTTACAAGCTGGAAGCCCAAATCCAGGAGCAGGAAGATACCGCCAAAAAGCTCCAGGCGGAAATTGACGCCCTGCGCAACGACCCCAAGACCGTCGAACGCCTCGCCCGCGAAAAACTCGGCTACGCCCGCGCCGATGAAACCGTCGTCCGCTTTGAGACCAACGCCCCCGTCTCACCGTAGCAGGACAGGCATCCTGCCTTTCCTGCTCACACCGTTGTGATTTCTTTTTCCTTCGTCGCCACGTGCGCGTCAATCCTGGCCACGTATTGATCGGTCAACTTTTGGATTTCCTTCTCGGTCTTTTCCTGTTCCTCCTCGCTGGTCTCGCTCGCTTTGACCGACTTTTTCAATTCTTCCATCGCATCGCGCCGCACATGACGCACCGCCACGCGGCCGTCCTCGGCCATCTTTTTCGTGATCTTCACGAACTCCTGGCGCCGTTCCGCGCTCAGTTCCGGAAAAGACAGGCGGATCATTTTGCCCTGCGTCGCCGGGGATAGCCCCAGATTGGCCTTCTGGATGGCCTTTTCGATGGCCTGGATGCTGCCCACGTCCCAGGGCTGGATCAGCAGTTGCCGCGGCTCCGGGGTGGTGATGCCGGCCAGCTCGCGGATGCGCATCATGGAACCATAGACCTCCACCTGAATGTTTTCCACCAGCGATGCCGACGCCTTGCCTGTGCGCACGCCGGCAAATTCGTTGATGACCACCTGTTCGGTCTTGATCATCTTTTCTTCCGCTTCCATTAAAATTTCGTCGGGTGCCATAATCCTGAAGCTACCAACACTCCTCGCCTTGGTCGAACGAAAATTGGCGCTGCCGCCTTTGCCCTGGAGCGCGGGCTTGGAGCATTTCAAGAAATGTCATGGCCGCATAGATCCGATGCAACTGTCACCAACCCGTTGCTTTGGTTCCCTCGCCCCGCCAGCGGAGCGCGGGGAGAGGGTTAGGGAGAGGGGCCAAATATGAGGAACCCACACTGTTACAAAACTAAACACCACCTCTCCCCGACCCTCTCCGCCAATTCCCATTGGCAGAGAGGGAGACCGGAGACCCCGGCTCGCGTAGGCCACAGAATTAATTTATATGCCCTAAAGCCCGCGCTCCGAGTGCCTGCCAAAATTCTCCGCCTTGACAATTCGCCTGCCCCACCGCCAGCCTGTGCCGGACCCATCATGAAAAAATCATTGCTCCCGTTCGTTTGCCTTTTCGCCCTGATTTCCAGCCATGCCGCTGCCGCCTGGCCCGCCCGGGTGTTCGCACCCTACATGTATATTGGCGCGGGCGACAATTTCAAGCTCACCAACTGCGCCGACGCCTGCGGCCTCAAATATTACACCCTCGCCTTCATCATCTGCCACCAGGACGGCCACGGCACCAACACCATCTATCACCCGGAACCCTCCTGGGACGGCCGTATTCCGATGGAACAGGACCTTTATCACGACCAGATTACTGCCATCCGCCAGCGCGGCGGCGATGTCATCATGTCCTTCGGCGGCGAAGCCGGCAAGGAACTCGCCAACATCATTGACGACCCCGCCCAGCTCGAAGCCGCCTACCAGAAAGTCATAGACCAGTACCAATTCACCTGGCTCGATTTCGACGTCGAAGGCAACAACCTCGACCAGGGCCGGCTCGACAGCGAACGCCGCAACACTGTCCTGGCCGATCTCCAGAAGAAAAACCCCGGCCTCATCATTTCCTACACCCTGCCGGTGGACCCCGATGGCATCTCGGATGAATCCGTTGCCCTGCTCACCGACGCCGTCAAAAAGGGCGTCAAAGTCCATTCCGCCAACCTCATGGTCATGTTCTTCGGCAACAAGTTCGTCGGCCATGGAAAGACCGAAGGCCAGCTCGGCATTGATTCCGCCAACAAAGCCCATGAACAACTCCAGAGCATAGACCCCTCCATCCAGGTTGGCCTCTGCCCCTGCCTCGGCCAGAACGGTTCCAATAAAGAAGTCTTCACCCTGGACGACGCCAAAACCCTTAAAGCCTTCGCCGACCAGACACCCTGGGTCTGTTCCCTGCACTATTGGTCCATCAACGACGATGTCCCCCAGCGCCGCCACAAGAAGATCTCTGCCACCGACAACGTCCCCGTTCCCAACACCCCTGAACCCTGGGCGTTCGCTAAAACCTTCCAGCCCTTCACCAGCTCGCAGTAATTTGGTTGGATTTACTTGGATTAGCCTGGATTCCGTTGGAATTTCGACCCAATCTGCGTAATCCTATAACCCATTGATTTCTAACCACGGATGGACACGGATAAACACGGATGGGACGGAACACTTTTAAGCGAAATACGGTAATTTTTGCTAATTTTACCGAGCATTCCCACCATAGGCCGGACGCTTCACCAGGGTTAAATAGCCTTGTACCAGCCCCCGGTGGAGCGAATCTTCCGGTGCGCACGGGTTTTCCGCGAGGGCGCGGAAAACGGCGTCCGTGGCGGGCGCGCTCCCTAGTCCTAAATAGCCCTCAATAGGGTTAAATAGGCTTGTATCAGCCTGGCCCAACCGATCCTCGGCGCGGCGAACGGCTTTCGGAAATGCGAACGGTTTGGTTCCAATAGCCGTTGAAGCGACCTGAAGGTCGCGCGCCTCTCCAACAGCGCCAGGGCGGACGCACGGCACCCGACGCACCGTGCGCCCATTCCGGTCACGCATCACGCATCTGCCGCCGATCATCGGCCGCATCAAATTCAAATTGTCAAAGAACAGGACCAGCCGACGCAGGGATTAGATTCACCCCACAACCCTCATCCGGCCTCCGGCCACCTTCTCCCGCTCCCGCAGGCGAAGGACGAGGTCCAACCCCGCAAGAATAACACAAAGTTTTGAAAAATGTTTCTCTGCGGAAGGGGCAAAATTCGGGGAGTGCTAAAAGGAGGTTTTAATGCGCAAAGCACTATCAACCATCCACTAATAGCAATTGTCTGACTTTTTGTTTCTGCGTGGCGGGGAAAGAAATCGGGGGGGTCCAAAAAATTAGTTTTTTACCTGAAGCAGCGCAGGCTGGCTACCGATCATCGGCCAGCCTGCCCCCGCAGGCGCGGGCGGATTGGCAATCGGCAGACCTCCACTCATTATTTCGCCTGACTGCCTCACTCAGCGCCCGGGATCCACGCATCACGTATCACACCATCCATCCTTTTCCAAAACTTTCGCGTGACACATCCCCGTCAAGCCTGTCAAATCAGCCAGCTTTTTGACCATAAACGGCGATGCCAAACCCGGACAAACAATGCGCAATTCAGACGTGGACAATCTTGACTCATTTGGGCAGGCTCGCAGGGTGGAAGCTCCTCCTGTTCTGAAGGCACAACCCGACGCCCCCAATCCTAAACGGAAGGGACGCAGGAAATTCATCATTTTTGCCGTATGCGTCGGGTTGCTGCTCGCCGGGGCCGTGTATTACGCGCTGGGCCGCAAGACCCCGGCCATCAGCGTCCAGGCCGAGAAAGTGACGCGCCATAGCATCACGGAAACCGTGGTGGCCAATGGAAAAATTTATCCCGTCCTGCAGGTCCACCTCAGCGCCGAGGTCAGCGGCGAAATCATCGAGCTGCCCGTCAAGGAAGGCCAGTTCGTCCACAAAGGCGACCTGCTTGTGAAGATCAATCCCAAAACGCCGCTGGCCGAATTGAACCAGGCCAAGGCCAGTTACGAATCCTCCCTGGCCTCCGTCGCCCAGGCGACGGCCAACCTGGAAAAGGCGGACACTGATTTCAAACGCAACAAGGAATTATTCGATCACAAACTGCTCGCCGAGTCAGATTACATCGGCTTCAAAGTGGGATTGGACGTGGCCCGCGCCCAGCTTGATGCCGCCGGGCATTCCGTGGAAGTGGCCAAGGCCGCCGTGGACAGCGCGCAGGATTCGTTTGACAAGACCACCATTTCCGCGCCGATGGATGGCACGATCACCGTGTTGAATTCCCAGCTCGGCGAACGCGTCCTCGGGACCGTGCAAAACACCGGCACTGAAATCATGACCATTTCCGATTTGAGCCAGATGGAGGCCCGCGTGAACATCGGCGAAATGGACATCATATTGCTTCAGCCGGGCCAGAAGGCCAAGCTGGAGGTGGATTCGTTCAAGGACAAGAAATTCGCCGGCGTGGTCACGGACGTGGCCGATTCATCCCTCGACCTGGACACCACTTCTTCGTCCAGCAGCAGTTATAACAGCAGTTCATCCTCCGGCCAGGCGGCCACGCAGTTCCAGGTGCGTATCCGGCTGCTGGAAGGCACTGAATTTCGGCCCGGGATGTCAGTCAGCGCCACCATCGAGACCCGCACGCGGACCAATGTCATCGCCGCGCCCATCGCCAGCGTCACCACGCGCGTCGTCAAACAGAAGCCAAAGCTGGCCGCAGACACTGCCAGGACCAATTCCGTGGCCAATTCCAATTTGCTCGCCAAGGCCGATGATCCCCCGTCAACCAACAGCTCTTCTACGAACAGTGACAAGAAGGCGGAAGATCGAAACCGGCCGGTGGATGTGGTTTTTGTGGTGGAAGGCGACCATGTCAAGGCCGTGCCGGTGAAGATCGGCATTAGCGACGATAATTTTTGGGAAATCACCGACGGATTGAAGGAGGGCGATGAAATTGTCACCGGCGGTTTCAAGGCCATCGGCCGGGACCTGGATGATGGCAAGAAAATCACCAAAGGCCCCGCCAACCTGGCCACATCCAAATGAATTAGTTAAATCACCCTAATGAGAGGGTTCCCCTGGCAACATGAGTCTTATCCGTCTCCAAAAAATTTCGCGCCGCTATCAGATGGGCACCGAGATGGTCCACGCGTTGCGCGAGATTTCCCTCGACATCCAGCGCGGCGAATACGTGGCCATCATGGGACCGTCCGGCTCGGGCAAATCCACCCTGATGAACCTGATCGGCTGTCTGGACACACCCACGAGCGGCGATTACGAACTCAACGGCAGCCGCGTCAGCGAGATGAACGACAATCAACTCGCCGAAATCCGCAACCGCGAGATTGGTTTTGTGTTCCAGACCTTCAATCTGCTTCCCCGCTCCGATGCCTTGCGCAATGTGGAATTGCCGTTGATCTATTCCGGCATGGCATCCGGTGAACGCCGCGCCCTGGCGCGGGAAGCCCTGGCCAGCGTGGGACTGTCCGACCGGGCGCATCACCGTCCCAATGAACTCTCCGGTGGCCAGCGCCAGCGCGTGGCCGTCGCCCGCGCGCTCGTCAACAAGCCGTCCATCCTGCTCGCCGACGAGCCGACCGGCAACCTGGACTCCAAGACCGGCACGGAAATCATGGCCTTGTTCCAATTGCTGGCCGACCGGGGCAACACCATCATCCTCGTCACGCACGAAGAAGAAGTGGCCCTGAACGCGGCGCGCATCATCCGCATCCGCGACGGCCTCATCGCCAGCGACGAGCCGGTGCCAACCGAAACTGGATGAATGGATTTTTGGATTAATGGATTATTGGATTGGTGGATGATCAAAAATAGACACGGCTTGGACATATGGAATATACGAAACGGAAAAATTTAAATCGCGGTTACATGAAGCTCGAAGCATGGCAGCGCGGAATGGACCTATTCTCAATGGCGTTTCGTCTTTCTGAAAAAGTTTCCGATTTTAAACTCAAGTCACAATTCAGGGATGCCGCACAGTCCGTTTCGGCAAATGTAGCGGAAGGTTACGGCAGGCGTTCATTGCCTGAATACCTTCAATTTCTTTACATTGCCAAAGGTTCCTTGGCTGAGACACTCACCCGGGGAATTGGCTTGCAGACAGTCAAATTCATGTCAGCGAATGACTTTGAAGAATTCGACAAGCTGCATTACGAAGTTGAAAACAAACTTCTCCGATTGATTGAATCACTGGAAAACAAGCGTTCTGCCAACGATTGGTGCGATACATTGCCTTCCAATAATCCATTAATCCAAAAATCCACTCATCCCTGCACGCAATGAACTTCTTCACGGAACTGAAGGAGGGCCTGTTGATCTCCTGGGGGGCGATTCGCGCCAATAAGCTTCGGTCAATGCTGACTACTTTGGGCATTGTGATCGGGATTGTCACTGTCACTTTGATGGGCACCGCCATTGAAGGCCTGAACCGTTCTTTCATGAACAGCATTTCCAATATCGGTGCAGACGTCTTGTATGTCGGGCGTTATAGCTGGTTCATCCAGTCGTATCAGGAATGGATCAACGCGATGAAGAATCCTCAAATCACCATGGCAGATGTGGACACATTGCAACAACAACTGACCCTGGCCCAGGCGGTGGCGCCCATGGTCTCGGACCAGACCACCGTAAAATACCTCAAGCGGAGCACCTCCAGCGCCCCCGTGATCGGTTCGACCGAACAATATGAGATCACCAGCGGATTGACCATGTCCGAGGGCCGCTTTCTCTCGGCGGCGGAATGTGATGGCGGCCGGCCGATGTGCGTGATCGGCTCCGACCTGGCCACGAACCTGTTCCTGGGCGAATCGCCGCTTGGCGAAAAAGTGTATGTGCATCGCCAGGCGTTTGAAGTCGTGGGCGTGCTGGAAAAGCTGGGTGGTTTCTCCGACAACGGTGATCCCGACAATCAAGTAATCATCCCGCTGCCGCAATATCTTCACGTGATTGATGACACTCCGGATTTCAGCATCCAGGTCAAGGCCAGGAACATCATGCAGATTGACGATGCCAAGGAGGAACTGCGCGCGGTCATGCGCCGGTCGCGCCACCTGGAGCCGGGCGCCCCGGACAATTTTTCCATAGATCAACAGGACGAATTCCTCGAACTGTTTCACCGCGTGGCCGGCACCATCGAGGTGATTGGACTCTTCATCACGGGATTGGCCCTGTTTGTCGGCGGCATCGGCATCATGAACATCATGTTCGTCTCCGTGGCGGAACGAACCCGCGAGATCGGCGTGCGCAAGGCCATCGGCGCGAAACGGCGCACCATCCTCCTGCAATTTCTCATCGAGGCCGCGTGCATCTGCATGATCGGCGGTATCATTGCCCTGCTCATCGCCTGGCCCACCACGTTGTTGATGCGAAAGATCATGCCCGCCGACCTGTCGCCCGTGGTCGTCTGCTTCTCGCTGCTGGTATCGGGCCTGACCGGAGTGCTGTCCGGCTTTTTTCCCGCCTGGCGGGCGGCGCGGATGAATCCGGTAGACGCGTTGCGTAACGAGTGATGCGTGATGCGTGATGCGTGACTATGAGTCTTGTTAAACCAACAAAATTGCTCTCTGAAATAAGAGAAAGTTTCACAATGGCGACTGGCGCCATTGTCGCGCACAAGTTGCGATCGGCGCTCACACTGCTCGGCGTGCTCGTGGGCGTTTTCTCAATCATCGTCGTCATGACCGCCATGCGCGTGATGCAGAGCAACATCGAACGGCAGTTGAGTTCATTGGGGACCGACACCTTCATGATCCGCAAATGGCCGAATACCTATTTCGGCGGCGGGGGCGACCTCGAGAAATACTGGCGGCGCAAGAACATCACGCTGGCACAAGGCAAGGCGTTGCAGGACAAAACCACCCTGCCATTGAACATCGGTGTGGAAACCGCCTTCTGGTCCGGCGAAATTTCCACGCGATATAAAACCAGCGCGCCGACTGTCCGGCTCTACGGCGAAACCCCCGGAAGTTTTGCCGCCCACAACTGGAATCTCGGCGAAGGCCGCCTTCTGCTGGATGCGGACATTGACAGCAGCCGCTATGTCTGCGTGCTCGCGAGCGGACTCGCCACGAACATTTTTCCAAACAGCTCCCCCGTTGGCGAACAGGTCAAGATTGACGGCATCAAGTACGACGTCGTGGGCGTGCTGGAACATCAGGGCGGTTCGATGGGCGGCAGCCAGGACAATTTTGCCGTGGTGCCGCTCACCACCGGCCTGAACCGCTATGGACGCTGGTACCGCAGCCTGAACCTGCTGGTGCAGGCGCGCGACCGCAACACTTACACCGACACCCTGGACGAAGTGCGCGCGGCGTTGCGGACCATCCGCAAAGTCCCGCCCGACCAGGAAGATGATTTTGAGCTCCAGTCCAATGATTCACTCATCGCGCAATTCCAAAATTTCACCCGCTCCGTGCGCGTCGGCGTCGCGATAGTCAGTTCCATTGCCCTGCTGGCGGCCGGCGTCGGCATCATGAACATCATGCTCGTGTCCGTGACCGAACGGACGCGCGAGATCGGCATCCGCCGCGCCATCGGCGCCAAGAAACGCAACATCATGGGCCAGTTCATCCTGGAAGCCATTGTGCTCTGCGAAGTCGGCGGCGCGGTCGGTGTGATCCTCGGCATCCTCGGTGGCAACCTCCTTGCGCTGGCATTACAGTTGCCACCGGCAGTGCCGCTGGACTGGGTCGTCATGGGCCTCGCCATCTGTTCATTGGTCGGCATCGTCTTCGGCACCTACCCTGCATGGAAAGCGGCGAACCTAGATCCGATTGAATCGCTGCGATACGAGTGATCTGGGCAAGCACCGCAGGTTCGCACCTGCGGCTATCCATGTTATGACCCTACGGGTCAATATATCCGCCCCTCCACGTCGGCGTCTCCGCGGTAAAAATCTTTTCCCCTATTGATGCCGCTCCGCGGCCAAATAAAAAAGCCACGGAAAAAATTCCGTGGCTTTGGTGATAAAATCTGCGGGAATTACTCCGCCTTGCCCTTCTTGTGGGCCTTGGCCGGCTTCTCGGTCTTTTCAACCTTCTCCGCTTTTTCAACTTTGCCGGCCTTGAGCTTAACTTCGGCTTCTTCTTCGTGACGCTTGCCGCGCTTCTCGGTGCGGGGCTTTTCTTCCGCGGCCGGTGCTTCCACCGTAGCCAGTGGCGTCAGGCTTTCCACGCGCACTTTGAGGGTGCTCTTTACGTCGGCATGCAGGTGGAGGGCGACTTCATACTCACCCAGCGTGCGGATGGAATGCTCGAGCTGGATCTTCTTTTTATCCAGCGCGATGTCGAACTGATGCTTCAGTTCGTCGGCAATCATGCCCGCGGTGACGGAGCCGAACAGCTTGCCGTCGTCGCCGGTCTTGACCTTAACGATGCAGATCAGCTTGTTCACGCCCTTGGCGAGTTCAGTCATGGTGTTGAACTCATGCGCTTCGCGTTCGCCGCGGCGCTGCTTGAGCGCTTCCAGGTGGCGCTTGTTGGCCTGCGTCACGGGAATGGCCAGGCGCTGCGGAATCAGATAATTGCGGGCGTAGCCGGACGCCACGCGCACCTGGTCGGATTCGCCGCCCAGGCCGACAATGTTATGGGTAAGGATGACTTCAGTTTTTGCCATACGAAAAGTTGCTTTATATTAACGGAGTTGAAATGGATCAGAACGGAACGTCGTCGCTCTCAGGCGGACCGTCGCCTTCAACGGGTTCAGCCGGCGGAGCACTGGGAACAGAAGCTGGAGCCGGACGGGCTGCGCGCGGAGCGGCCGGCGCGCCACCACCGCCACTTTCGCCATCCTTGCTGCTGCCGAGAAATTGAACGTTTTCAGCCACCACACCGAGCTTGCTCTTCTTTTGGCCGGTCTGCTTGTCATCCCATTGATCCAGCTTGAGGCGGCCTTCGATCAAGATCGGGCGGCCTTTGCGCATGTACTGGCCCACATTTTCGGCGGTGCGGCCAAAAACATCCACGTCCACGAACGTGACCTCTTCCTTTTTCTCGCCGGCTTCATTCGTCCAGACGCGGTTCACCGCCAGGCCGATCTTGGCGATAGCCGTGCCCTTGGGCGTGTAGCGCAACTCAGGATCGCGCGTCAGATTGCCCACCAGGACGACTTTGTTGAAGCTGGCCATATTAAAAGGTTATTTCGCGGGCTTGGGTTCGGGAGCCTGCGAGAACAGCACGCGGAAAATTTCCTCGTCCAGCGCCAGCTTGCTCTGCAACGTCGAGATGATCGCCGGCGTGCCGGAGAAGATCACGTTCGCGTAAAACCCCGCCGTATGGCGCTTGTCGGCCACGCGGGCAAACGGCTTGCGGTCCATCTTCTGGATGGTCTCCACCTTGCCGCCGGCAGACGCGATTTCGGATGAAATCTTGTCGAGCGCCGTTTTCACGCCTTCTTCTTTTCCTGCTGTGTTCAGGATGAACAGACCTTCGTATCGTTTCACGTTTCTTTTATTCGTTGTTGGGGTCAATGACCCCGTTAAATTGGCTCATGGCCTTTTGCAAACCCGCCTCCAGCCAGCAATCAATCTGGCCGGACGCCCGATCCAAAACTTTTTCCAGCAACCCGCCATCGGCTGCCTCAAATCTTCCGAGCACATAACTCGTGATCTGCCGCGCGCTGTCCTTGCGCCCGATGCCGATCCGCAACCGCAAAAATTCCCGCGTGCCCAGGTGCTGTTCGATGGACTCCAGACCGTGATGTCCACCGCTGCTGCCCCCCGGCCGCAACCGGATGCCACCCAGCGGCAAATCGGCGTCGTCCACCACCACCATCAGCCGCTCCACTGGCAACTGATAAAAATTCATTAGCGCGGCAACCGTCTCGCCGCTCAAATTCATGAACGTCTGCGGCTCGCACAACAGAACCTTCCTGCCTTCGTGCGCGGCTTTCGCGATGCGCGCATTGAACTTCCGTTCATTGCTCCAGTCGCACTTCCACTGCGCGGCCAGTTTCTCGACCAGCAAAAAACCCGCGTTGTGCCGGGTCCTGGCGTATTCCGCACCGGGGTTGCCCAATCCCACGATGAGATGCAAAGTCTCCATACGCGGCACGGGCGGCCCGCAAAATTACTTTTTCTTCTCGGCCTTGGCTTCCGGTTTGGCCTCGGCTTTTTTGTCGCCCGCGGCGGCCTTCGCATCGCCCTTGGCGGGAGCCGCAGCCTTGGCTGCGCCTTCGGTGCCGTCTTCCTTCTTTTCCTTGGTCATCTCGACCTCGCCGGCAGCCGGAGCGACAGCCGCGACGGCCACTTCTTCTTCAGCGCGCGGCGCGGCCACAGCGATGACAGAGAGGTGCTTGTCGCCCATGATTTCAACGCCCTCGGGAGCCTTGATATCACCAAGATGGATGGACTTGCCGATTTCGAGCGCGGAAACATCAACCAAGATCTGCTCGGGCAAATCCTTGGGCAGGCAGCGGACCTTGAGCTTGAAGAGAATGTGTTCCAGCACGCCGCCGCCGGACTTGACCCCGGCCGCTTCGCCGGTGGTTTCCAGCGGAACATGGACCGTCACCTTTTCAGTCTCGGAAACTTCATGAAAATCAACGTGCAGGATCTTGCCGTCCAGCGGGTGATGCTGGATTTCCTGGACCAGCGCCAGGCGCCTGGCCCGGGCATCGCTCTCCACCGTCAGGTCCACCAGCACGTTCTCGGAAACGGAATGATGGAGCAGGTCGGCAAATTCCTCGGAGCTGACTTCGAGGTTCTGGGGCTTGGTCTGGCGGCCGTAGATGGTCGCCGGAACCCGGCCCGTGGTGCGGAGCTGTTTAACCTGGCCGCCGCGGACTTGCGAACGCGGATACGCTTTTAATGCAACTGATTTCATTTTTTCTTAAATTTTTTTCCGGCAACGCCTCAACTCGTGCGTCCGCCTTTGAATTCAAAGAGCGAGTTGACCGACGAATTACTATGAATCCGCTTGATGGCTTCGCCCAAAAGCCCCGCTACCGACAATGTAGTTATCTTCACACCGTCAATCGCAGGGCGTTGGACTGTATCAGTTGTGATCAATTCGTCAATCACAGAATTACGCAATCTTTCAATGCCTGTATCGTTCAAAAGGGCATGGGAAACGCAGGCCAGCACCTGTTTTGCCCCCTTTTTCTTCAAAACCGCCGCCGCCGAGGTGAGCGTGCCCGCAGTCTCGGTCAAATCATCCACCAAAAGCACGTTTTTCCCTTCGATTTCGCCAATGACCGCCATGCTTTCCACTTCCGTGGCGCTTTTGCGGCGTTTGGCCACTATCGCCAATTCCGCCTCCAGCGTCTGGGAATACGCATGGGCCATCTTGATGCCCCCGGCATCGGGGCTGACCACCACGAGGTTCGTGAGGTTTTTCTTTTTAAGATATTCGTACATCACCGGCGCGGCATAGAGGTGATCCACCGGGATGTCGAAGAATCCCTGGATCTGCTGCGCGTGCAGGTCCATCGCCAGGATGCGATTGGCGCCCGCGGCCACCAGGAGGTTGGCGACGAGCTTGGCCGTGATGGGCACCCGCGGCTGGTCCTTGCGGTCCTGCCGGGCGTAACCGTAAAAGGGCATCACGGCGGTGATGCGGGCCGCGCTCGCGCGCCGCAACGCATCCATCATGATGAACAATTCCATCAGGTTGTGGTTCGTGGGCGGCGAGGTGGGCTGGATGATATAGATGTCTTCGCCGCGAACGTTCTCCTCGATCTTCACGAACGTTTCGCCGTCGGGAAACGGAGTGATGGTGCAGTTGCCAAGCGGGCAGCCGATGAATTTGCAGATGGCGCGAGCCAGGGGCTCATTCGCCGTGCCGGAAAAAACTTTCACAGGTAAACTAAAAACTGTTTTCGGGTTAAAAAACAAAAACCGCCGCAACCGGCGGAGGAAACGCGACGGAAACTTTAGCAACCGGCATCGCTTGTGCAAGACGAATCTGACGGAAGGCGTTTGCCCACCACGAAATTTGCTCGACCGGTCGTGTGCGTCGGCGCACAGTGAAATCATGAAAGTCACGCTGGATATAGACCAACTGTTAAAGAATGGTCGCATATCACAAGGCGAATATGACCGTCTCAAACAGTTCGCCTCCGAAAACACCACTTCCCTGGCGCTGAACATCGTGCTGGCTTTCGGCATCATCGCCGTCGCCGGCGGCACCATCGCGCTGCTTCAGTCTTCGTATGCCACGGCAGTTTTGGGATTTGTCATCGCCCTTGCCGGTGGATACCTGTGCGTTGCCAAAGTGAACAAATGGTTGTTGCTCGGCAATGTTCTGTTGCCGCTGGGAGCATTGACGGCCGCCGGTGGAATCATCGCTGCCACCCAGGGGCATGTGGCAGGGTTCGCCCTGACCGCCACCCTGCTCATCGCCGGCGCCATTATTGCCCGGAGCGGCTTGCTCGCGTCGCTCTCAGTCTTCGCCATCCTCTCGACCGTTGGCGGTTATACCGGCTATGAACATGCGGCATATTATCTGTGCATCGAAAAGCCCTTGCTGACCGTGATTGTTTTCAGCGCCCTGGCCGTCCTCAGTTACCTCCCCGCCCGATACTTGCCCCTGGACTACGCCCGACTGGCGGTGATCTTTGCCCGAACGGCATTTGTTGTGGTGAATTTTGGCTTTTGGGTGGGTTCGCTTTGGGGCGACGATACCATCGGGTCATCAACTTCTGAATGGTGCTTCATCATCGGCTGGGGAATTGTCATTCTGGCCATGGGAACCTTTGGCGCGGTTCGCAATTTTCCCTGGGTCGTGAACACGGCCGCCACCTTCGGCGCCATCCATCTTTATACCCAATGGTTTGAACACTTCAGCGCCACCCCGGCCAGCATCATTCTGGCCGGCATCTTCACCATCGGCGCCGCGTTTGCGCTGATCAGCTACAATCGCCGCCCGCGAAAAACTATTTGACACTTTTCCAGTTTAATATCAATCTATCCGCATCCGTTGATTTGACGGACTCATGACGAGTGGTCGAGGGACTGGCCCGACGACACCACGGCAACCGATTGAACTTTGGTTTCAATGACAGGTGCCAATTCCAGCTCAAGCACCATTAGCTTGGGAAAAATGAGAAGATGCACAACCGTTTTGTCGCCCCTTCTCGTCACGAGCCGGGGCTTTTTTATTGCCCTAATATGGACAAAAACCGGTAGGGCCGGCTCTCCGAGCCAGCCGCGCGCGCCCAGAGCTCACGCCATGCCTGCCGTTAGAAAATAGATTATGAGTGATAAACACGGTTTCATGAAGGCCCTTAAGTGCCGCGAATGCGGACGCGAATATCCCCTCGCCGCCACCCACGTCTGCGAGTTCGACTTCGGTCCGCTCGAAGTGGCCTATGACTATGACCGCATCAAGAAGTCGCTGACGCGCGAGGCCATCCAGTCGCGCGCCAAGACCATGTGGCGCTACCGGGAACTGCTGCCCATCGCCGGCGAGCCTACCGTGGGCTCGCAGGTCGGTTTTACGCCGCTCATCAAGGCCGACCGCCTGGCGAAGAAACTCGGCATCCGCGAACTCTATGTCAAAAACGACGCCGTCAACTACCCCACCCTCTCCTTCAAAGACCGCGTGGTCAGCGTGGCATTGAGCCGCTCCAAGGAACTCGGATTTGAGACCGTCGCCTGCGCTTCCACCGGCAACCTGGCCAATTCCGTGGCCGCCAACGCCGCCAGCGCCGGATTGAAATCCTACGTTTTCATTCCGTCCGACCTCGAACAGAGCAAGATTCTCAACTCCCTCATCTACGGAGCGAATGTCATCGCCATCAAGGGCCATTACGACGAGGTAAACCGCCTGTGCGCGGAGATCGCCGGCAAATTCGGCTGGGCATTCGT